>Ga0182738_1002992_pt1 | contig 19634 bp, 11 predicted proteins | sample eDN5th30CBELigMG_FD_128876 | JGI IMG/M metagenome (GOLD analysis project Ga0182738, IMG submission 128876) | Enriched Miracle-Growth compost microbial communities from Emeryville, California, USA - eDNA 5th pass 30_C BE-Lig MG (version 2)... ... | reverse complement strand
TAAATTCCTTACTCTCATTCATCTAAAACAAGCCGTCAATACCTTATCTAAAAGAAAAGCTGGCTATGTTTCTGGTGATGTCATTGGAAAATCTATCCTTGAAAGTAAAGCTGAAGGTGGAGGCGACAAAAGTCCAACTCTCTTATTTGGACGTGTTAAAAGAGGCGATGATAGTGATGAAGATGATGTTACAGCGACAACATCTCTTGTGCTGGAAGCCAAAAAACATGCTCGAAGATTTCAAAGAGCCAAAACGCTTATTGGTTTCCTTAATAAAACAAAGTCTTCAACAGCAAATTCTCCAGCAGTTGTAGATCTTAAAAGAGATCATTCTATGCCAGTTAGAGGCGCTTCTTCGAAGCCTAGTCCTGGGAATAATAGAGAAACAATTTATCATACAAAAGGAAATCATGCAGCAGTGAATATGTGGCAACATGTTGGTCCAAAACAAAGAGTTTTCAGAGTTGGATTACAGAGCCAACAGCTAGTTGTTAGCGAAGTTCCCAATCCAGACAAGCGCTTTATCACAAAAAATCTCAACGATATGAGCTTTGAAGAGCAAGGCACCAATTCACCTGTATCAGAGGACCTCACACCAAATCATAATATACCTGGAAGCAGTGTCGGAGATACGTCAATACAGTTGATGGATAACGCAGAGCTTAAAGGAAGGAAACGACCTAAAAATCTCACTTGGACACCTTCTGCTTATAGAGATGCTGAAGGTGGCCTGCCAAGCCCAGATATGCTCAGAGACCTTGTTGGAGAACCGAAAACTGATGTGACAAAAGGAAGATCAAGCATAAAGGTAATTCCTGTCATGCTTGATGAAAATTATGTCCCTCCAAGCAAGGAACCTGAGCTCAATATTCAATTTGCTGAGCCAACGAATAATGATCTGAATTTTGTGAAAGGGGACTTTAAATATGCGACAAAAGGAGATCAAGCTGGACAGCATAGAGGTTTTGAAGGGAGAGGCCAGATTCTGAGAGGATTCAGGTCCCAAATATCAAGTCAGCATGATTTGCCTCAAGTTGTCAAGCAGAACTCTCCTATTGGGTCGTTTACAAAGGATTCGATGATAGTGAGACAGAGCTATGAAGAAGAAAAACAAGATGGTGCTGAGATGAATAATAATCTTGCCCACAGGATCCTTAACAACAATAGCAGTAACAATTTACTGAATATGCAAAAGAGACTATCACAGACTAAAGGAAAAGACGGAAAAAGATTGATGTGGAATGATCAATTGTTACAAGGAAACCAGAATCCTCCAAAGGAGAGCAGTATTTATACTTTTGAAGCTGGATTGCTTGCAAATGGCCAAAAAACTATCCAAAAAGATGTCTTTAACAATAACTCGAATGGCCTTCCTTCAGTAAAGGAGAGCACTCAACTCGTTCGAGATCTCAGCAACGCAACCAATAAATCTCAGGGAATGACTCCTATTCTCCGAAGGGTCTCCAATATTGGCAATAATGGCAACAGATTTAATGCCCCAACATCAATTGATTTCTATGAAAATTATGATGAAGAAGACAACGTTTCATTCCCTGGAAGCCTTATTAAAGACAAAACTCCACAGAGTCATGTCAATATGTCTCCTGGTGCTTTCATGCTGCAGCCAGAATCTCTTGATACCAGTCTTTCATTGACAGAATTTAAGAAGGAGGTTATGAAGGTGGAGCCAACTCTTGGTAGCAATAAAAATCAAGAAAGTAGTAGCATCTTTAGAAATCCAAGTCATATCAATCAAATTCTTGGTAACAGCCCACTCTTCCAACCTTCCACAAAGAACCAATTTTTGACCACATTTCCACCTAAAGGTCAAAAACAAAACGTCTATAAGGGAATAGCAGTGACCACTACAGAGATCGAGAGGTTGAATTCTGATGGAAGTGACGCAGCGAATGACCCGACTATTGCTGAATTTAAGGACGCTCTAGATAAAGCTATCGAAAGGGAGGAGAGCACTCCTCAGATAATTTACAATAGTAATCCTCTTGCAATGAATCCCAAGTTTATACAGAGAAAAAATAGTAACGATCTCAGGAAGAATATGGGATTCCAGACTCGAGATGGAAGTATTTTGTCGATTTTGAATGGCCTTGAAAAGGCGACAGATTCAAATACAACAAGCTTTACACTACCTCCGAATGCAAAACTGCAGCAGCAGAACTCTGATTTTAATCAGAATAATCATACAAGAGTGTATGATTTAGGAGGGGGAGGAAATGATGCTGATGCTGATGATGATTGGGATTTGGATGGGAGATATGATCTTGCAATGCAGCAAAGATGGAATAGTCAAAAAGGAGTCCAAGGAGGAGTGAAAATTGTGGATTTTAGAGGCAATAGAGGAAGTATTGTGGAGGATGATGAGTCGCAAGAATATGATATCTATAAGAATTATTCGAATGATAATAGTGTGATTGATAATAATCAGAGAGAAAGAGGAAGCGTTAATAAAGGAAATCAGAAGGATATTCTCGATTACTTTAAATAAAACCTCTTTTTTTATTGTAAAATATTGGTTAAATTATTTTTTTACTTTCTTTACTTATTATATATAGATTGTAATGAATTCTTATTTGTATGAATAGAAAACCTCTTTGAATCATTTGAATTCAAAATTAATGAAAAAGAAAGATCCGCCAAAAGACAAAGCAAGCAATGATAAAAAAAGAAAGCAACTTCTAAAAATGTCAATCGAGATTGAACAAAAATAGAAAGTCTAAGTCTAAAAAAGTTTATAATGGCTATTTTAAGGTTGGTTCTTCCAGATAAATTTTCCTATGAATAGAAAGTGATAAAACCTCTTTCTTAAAAATTTAGAGTTCGACCTCTTTTGTTTGCGTTAGCAAAGTAAACCTGAGAGTGGCCCCAAAAACTTGAAGAGTTTATTACTTTTAAGAGTGAACAGATTTCAAGTGCCCATTAGAAAACATTTTTAAGCAATTTAGAGGTTCCAAATTAATTTGATTGATTAATTAATCGTACCGTATGTATCTCACCGATACTTTCAATTGTGCTTCAATCCCCCATGTAGTAGGCTTTCAATACTCTATTCAAAAGGATTCATTCAACTAGTCAAGCGGATTTCTCAAGGTGAGACCTTTACATGATCAGGAGGAATTCCCTCTATCTCCATTGTCCGGTCATTAAAATTAAATTAAAATGGCTTATATATATTGATATTTTTAGGTTATATGAATCAAGTTAATCCCTCAAAAACTCAATATGAATGAATTAAAAACAGAATCCTCTTCATCTTTGCCGCGGGTTTCGAGCCCAAAACAACCTTTGCTTTGAAAAACTCTCCGAGATAAAGAATACGAGTTGACTTTTTCATTTCATTTGATCTCTAAAAAAACGGATCCCAATAAATGTTCTTGAATCAAAAGGGGATTCTAACAGATGAGATTTTGTAAAAGGAATTTAAGAAATGGTTTTTTGTTAAAATTTCTTTGATAAATAAACCTTTCATTTCTCCTCACTACAAATGGATAACACAAACTTTCGAGGAAGAGAAAGGTCCAACAATCTCGCTGGCCACTCTCTTCAACCTCCTATTTCCCAAAATCCTCATCGTACACCCTCCAATCTAAATAATCTAACTCATATTATAGAAAACTCAACACTTAAAGTTTCACCTGTAGCAACTGAGGGAGGTTCTCGGCAATCAAGCAAGGAGCCCCAACTCAATATATACTACGCAGATTCAAATAAAAATCAAGCAGATAACAAGCGATATATTAAAGGGGAGTTCAGATATACCACAAAAGGCGACCAAGCTGCTCAGCATCGAGGCTTTGAAGGCAGAAGTCATCCTAGAGGGTTCAAATGTCAAACCACAGCGCAGCATGGCCTTCCCCATGTTCTCAGACAGACTTCGACGATCGGTAAATTTACAAAACTGAGAGATGAGCAAGAAATGATGCGACACAGTATCGAAAATGAAAAGCAACTTGATGATGAGGCCAACCCTTCTGCTCCACTAAAGGAAAATAATAGTTTAGCCAATGGAAGAAGGGGAAGAGCTGGACTAGTAATAAATCAGGAATTTGTCAAAGGAACCTTTCAATATACGACAAAAGGAGGTTACGCTGCTTATCATAGAGGCTTTGAAGGCAGGTGTAACCCTAGAGGCTTCAAATGTCAGACAACAGCTCAACGTAGTACACTCAATATTATTCGACAGGATGCTCCAGTCGGTACATTCGTTAAAATGACTGATGAGCAGCAGATGATGAGACAGAGCTTTGAAGAACATCACCAGCATGATTTTGACCCGCCAAAGGTGGAGACAAACCCGAATCCATTTTCTTCTACTTCGTTAGTGCAGAATAATAATTTATTGAATGCGCAGCCGAGAATACAAGAGCCTAAGATTGAACAAAAACCAATAAAAAATGAACCACCCCAAATCAAAAATAATCAAGTTCTCCCTCAACCAATAATAAAGCAACCCCAATACAATGAACCAATTCCTCTAATCCCCAAGGAACCAGAAAAAGAAAGTAGTATATATACATTCGAAGCAGGATTGGCTGCAAATAATCAAAAGATGATCCAAAATATTTTCGATTCTCAATCAAATCAGATAAAGGAAAACCTATCAAACATTCCAGGAATAAAGCCTCTCCCAAATCACAGCAATGTGAGCAATAAAAGTCACTCCCTTCCCCCAATAAATCCATCCATGGTTCAACCTAAATTCTACGAAAATCATGACGAAGATGATATTCCTGTTCCTATTCCAAATAGAAAGAGCAAAAATCAAACCTTACCAAATACAATACTAATTCCCAATGATCCTCTAAAGCAAAAACAACAAGAAGCAGACTCTCCTGATACCAGTTTTATCCTCACAGAATTCAAGAAAGAACTCATGAAAGTCGAGCCAACTCTTGCTAGTACAGAAAACCAGGACAGTATCTTTCGAAACTCCAATCACATCAGCCAAATTCTTGGCACAGCTCCAAATAAAAATCACCCATTATTCTCTAGCTATTCAACTGTAGCTCCAAGGGATAAATCTTTTAAAGGGATGATGAATATGGAAATTGAAAGATTGAATTCTGACGATAGTGATGCAGCCAATGATCCAACAATTCTTGAATTCCGAGATGCTTTAGATAAAGCTATTGAAATGTCCAAAGTCCATCATCGCAGAGAAAGGTCAACCTTTAATCCCAGGCCTGCTCACACAAAGCCTCAAGATACCAAAAGAAATATGACTCCTCAGACTCACACTCGTGATACCAGCCTAATATCAACAGGAAATTTCATTGGAAGAGACTCCAATTCCACAAGCTTTATATTACCAAGTGGAAAACAACAGTATCAAGATCAAGATCAGCGTGTAAATCAAACGATGATGTATGATGCAGGAGACTCTTATGATGGAGAGTGGGATTTGAATAAGAGATATCAGGAGGCAATGCAAGCGAAATGGAAGAGTCAGAGAGATTTACAAGGACAAGGAGGAGGGGCTTTGAATCAGATCAAAGCAGTGGATTCGAGGTCGAATAAAGGACATAAGAGGGATATTTTGGATTATCTTAAATAAAGAAAAGATTGCTCTGTATTGTAAATTATTATTGTCTATGTGGGTCAGTTTTTTTCCTACTTCTGTCTGATATTTTGGGAAGTTTATTTTTGATGTATATTTTTTTGGTGGAATTGTATTACTGGTAAAAGCTGTTTTCTAATATTGCTTATTCTTAAATAGTCTCAATAAAGTTTATTCACAAACAAAGTAAGTCAATAGTTTTTTTAATCATCATATTGTATCTTTTCATAATAAACAAAATAGTAAGGTTTGTTTCTTTAATATATTCAGTAAATTTTGTTGATCCCTTCAACACTTCAAATCCTATAGAATTCACTTCATTTGGAGTCGAATCATGTTATCTCTTCGAGTTAAAATAGCATAAGGCACCAAAACCTTATTACCGTTATTTCCTTTCAAGTCCTTATCACCTTTCGCTACAACTTTTCCTTCAAACGAGATCGTAAACAGTCCCTTTGAGAAATCCAAATAACACAAATATGTCTTATTATCATAATCATTCAAAGCTTCCACCTTTGTCATATTATAAAACTGTCCGAATGTCGATAAGCCCATTGCTTCACGATAATTAAACGCTTCTAAATTCTTTCCCAAGTTCTTATCTGCCACCCCAAAAAGGATCCATTGATGCTGAGGGTTCTTGGTATTCACCTCTACTTCCCATTGATAATGACCATGCTCCATTTCTGTAATTCCCAATACAGCAGTCATCTCGTAAATATCATCAAGCCGTCTTGCTATGGTGTTATTTTCCAGGATTTCTAATCTCTGACTCTTCTTAAAAGGATCCCAAGAAGTCTTTTTAATCCTTAAAGGGTAATCATCAAGAATATGAAAGTCGATAGAGTGTTTGAACTTCTCTATTGTATCGGAATCTGAAGTTAAATAATTCTTGGTAAAGCGATTTAGGCGCTGAGCTAGCTCAATCAGAGACTTTTGCTGAATTTCTTTAGCGCTAATTTCTAGTAAAAATGTCTCCAATTCTTTGTTCAACAACTCGATGCTTTTGTCTTCTTTATGAAGAGACTGCAAAATGCTAATAAAGGAGTCAAAATTATATAGTTCCTGAAGATGTTTCATAAATCCTTCAATATTGACCATCTCGAAATCTGAAGTGGCCCTAAAATCATCAAGAATCTTTGCTTTTTGCTCGAGGATCTTCTCTTGGAAATACTCTTGGATTTTGGCAAATTCCTTGTCTAACAAATTTTCAAAAAGCTGTCGAAGTTGATCACCAGGTCCATTCAGCTGATATTCAGCGATAATTTTTATCGCTTTCTTGACTTCATGGTCGTTGATCCAGTTCAGATTTGGTAAAAAGGTTCGATCATACACGTCATCGACTTCAAGAATAAAATCAAGGCAGTCTCGATGATCAAGAGTCAAGCATTTTAAACATAATAATCTTTTGTTTTGGCACTTAGGGTTTGTGCAGATGAGAGTAATGGGTTTATTGAAATGATTTAGGAGTGGGCAGTGGGTTGAGTGAGGGATTGATGTGGCTGGTGATGCTATTGTTGTCATTTTGGTATTGAGAGAAAATGGTGATAACGGTGAAAATAGAGAAAGACTAAAATTATTATTTGGGGATTTCCTAATAGAATTTAAATAATTTTTTGAGGCCAGAAAAAAGTTTGTCTTTCCTGGTGTGATGGTCCAGATCTTCGAGAATGAAAGGGGAAAAACAGAGAGGTGGAGTCCATTCCAAGAGCTTTTTTGTGGCTTGTGAAATTGAATCATTAAAATCATTTTTCAGAATTAAAAATTCTGGGAGGAGCTTCGAGGTGAAATTTTTTACACCGCTGACTTGACAGAAGGAACAGATGAAAAAAAGAGGATTGGGGATTTTTTTCTTCTCTCCAATTCTCACCAAAAAAAACTATTTTTATTTTTTTGAAGAAACAATTTTTTGGAGAAATTTTTTTTGGGGAGATTTTTTAACAAAAAACAAAATCTGAAGAAAAAATTTATCGTCTTTTAGATTTGGGTTTCTTGAGCAGTCCTCTTGATTTTGACCTGAGATTTCTACCTAATATTCCTTCTTGCCTATAATCAATCACTCAGAAATTCTGTCTAATCATTATTTGAATCTTTAACTCCACCAGGAAAATCAAAATCTTTAACAAAAATTTAATCAAAGTGCGCAAATCCCAAATTACAAAATGTTTCATTCTCGAAATGTTAGACACTCTTTCCTCACTAAACAAACCCCCTTAAAACTCTCAAGATATCCCAAAAGCTCACACCACCTTCTCACCTTTCTCCAGCAAAAAAAATTTGGTACGATCCTAGATTTCCCTTCTAGAGCCAGAATGAACTATGACGAACCTGACATCTCCAACAAGCCTAAGCACTTTGAGACTTATCGTGACCCTGAACAAAGAGAGAAAGACAATATTCTTTATATATCAGCCTGGAATATCAATGGACTTCGAGCTGCTGTCAAAAAAGATTCTCTTCAATCATACTTCAAACAATATCTTCCTGACATTCTCGGTCTAAATGAAACGAGAATCGATGCGAATATTCTTGCCAAAGAGTCTGCCAATCTACTCAATTGGATCCCAGAAGGTCATTACAGCTACTTTAATTGCTGTAAAGCCAAAAAGGGATATGCTGGAACTGGCTTGATTACTAAAATAAAGCCAAAAGAAGTGAGATTTGGATTTGGACTAGAGTCTGATAAAGAAGACCAAGAAGGACGTATCATAACAGCAGAATTTGAAGGATTTAGCGTGGTTGTGTCATATACCCCGAACGCTTCAACAGGATTGAAGCGGTTAGGATTTAGAATAAGGACATGGGATTCAATGTATAGAGATTATGTGAAAGAATTGTCAAAATACAAGCCAGTGATAGCGATAGGAGACTTTAACGTTGCGCATAAAGAAATTGATATTTATAACTCAAAAGGAAAGGAGTTTTCAGCTGGGTTTACTTTTGAAGAAAGAGATAGTTTTGGGAAGTTGTTGGATGAAGGATTTGTTGATACATTTAGATATTTGTATCCAAAGGAAAAGAAATATACGTGGTGGTCAATAAAGAATGGATCAAGAGAAGTTAATAGAGGATGGAGAATAGATTATTGCTTGGTCAGCGGAAAAAGTATACATAGTGTGCTTGATACGTCAATAAATGAAAAGATCACAGGTAGTGATCATTGTCCTGTAGAAATGTTGTATAAAGTGGAAGATAGAAATCAATTATAGCCCTGTTTATCGTAAATGATGAATTAATGTACTTTTTTTTAGATAGTTTGAATATGTTTGGAAAATTATGCCTGCATGTTCCTTTGTTGAAGAATTATCGTACGCTAAGAATAAAACCTTTTGAATTTCAAGGAAAAATCAGTGATTTTCATAGAAGAAATAGTTTCTTTCAAAATGTTGGCAAAAGAGATTTTTGTCCTGAATTTTGGGACAAACCAAGAATTCCAAAAAGTCTCTTTCAAAAAGTTGGTTGATGAGATTTTGAGCAAAGGAACGGTCGAGAAGAGAAAAAGTGAAATTCCAGGCAGATCTTGCAAAAACTCTGAAAATCGCTGGCAAAAAAACTCTGAAATCAGAGTCACACAGAACATACCATCAACCCTTGAAAAATAAAATTTTCTTCCAATGTGACAATCCACTCATACCTCCGTAAACTTTTAGAAGAAAACTTTGAAAGTGTGGTCAGACCCCTCGAGACCTCACCAATAGAATATTGTCTTTGAATCAAAAAGAAATTCAGACTTTGAAAGATGTCAGATCTACTGACGTGTTCTTTATAAGCAAGGCTAAATGAGAGTTTTTATTCAAAATTTTAACGATTTAAAAAAAAAATATTTCAACACGTGTCTCCTCAAGTACAATCTCGAAACTTTCAGAAAATGCAATCTCTCAACACATTCCTGGAGAAAAGTCGTTTTGAAGAAGTGTCACAAGTATCGAACAATCTCTTGAGAAATTTTTTCCTCAATTTTCCTGAGGTAATTTTTAAAAATTGAATAATTTGTCAATAATTCTCTCAGATCTGATCAAGCCAATCACCTTTAAACACGATATTTCCTTATCGTCACCACACTTCAAATTCTTATAATAAATTTTATAACTTTATCATATGAATTCGAATACGCCTTCGCAATGTCCTGTTTGCTTCGATATTTTCGAACATTCTGCCACGTTCTTGCTTCCTTGCAACTGCTCATGCTGCTTTGACTGTCTTACACAGTGGTCTGTTTTGAAAATTAAAGAACTCCAGCTTCAACTTGAAGACACTCTTCCTTGTATAATTTCCTCTTGTGAAAATTCCTTCAAAATCCAACAAATTTACATACAGTTATCTCCTCATCATAAGGAGCAAATCGATCAAGCATTGCTATGTGTCTACCTGAATAAAGCTCCTGATATCCGTCGCTGCCCAAATTCTCAATGCTTGTATGCCGGAGTTATTGTGCCAACAACTTCTTGTACAGAATTGCTCGAATGTGCAGAATGCGGAACAAGTTGGAAAGACCAATCTTCTCACAGAGATCAGAAAGAAATTTGGAAGAATTCCACAAATGAAATTTTCTCATTTTTATGGAAAAAACTCCGAACAAAGAAATGTCCTAATTGTAAAATTGCTATTCAGAAAAATGGAGGATGCCACCACATGACTTGCCAAAAATGTAAATATGAGTTTTGCTGGTTATGTTCAGCTAGTGCTCCTCGTCATACCAGATTTCCTCACTTTATTCATGAGACTCTTATGTGGTGGATTTATCGCATTTTGGCTTGTTTGGTAATTTTCTTCCTTTTAAAGTGGCTATATCCAAGGGAGACTATCAATAACTTTATAAAAAACAAACTTTCTCTCTTCTTTGGATGGCCACTTGAAGTTTTACAGTGGATTTATGTGGGATTGCTCGTTAATATTTTCCTCAGAGTTTGCTTTTATCATGGTTATAAGTATTGGTTCAACCCTTACAAAGCGAGGAAATTGTGGGAAAATGAAAAGAGGAACAGAAGGAATTATGTTTTAAGAGCGTTGAGCTTGGTGATTTCTTACTTTGTGAAAGATTGTGTAGAAATCTCACAAAGTAATTTTGTCAAGATAACCATTGCTTTGATTGTCTTTTATTGTTACAGATTGAGATTTGTCAATCATATTCTGATTCGAATAGGCGTGAGAAAACCAAAAAGAATATTTGTTTAATCATGAGAATTACCCTCTATCTCCTTTATTATTATTTAAATATCTTTGTTTCATACAAGATTCTAAAACGAGAGATATGAGTATTGGCCGCTCTTGAAAATTAAATTGAAAGCTATTTTTAAAAAAGACGAGGAAATTGAGGCTTCATTCAAAATTTCGTTAGAAGCCTGAGTTTCATCTTTTTGCCTGTGTCAAAGACTGAGGAGTCACAATTCTCATTTTTTTGCAGTTGATCAATTCAAGGAGACGAGCGAAATATTTATTCAAAAATAAATCATACTGTATCAAGCAAAATTCTAAAAGTGGCTTTTCCCAAAGAGATCAAATTTAATCGAGAAGGAATGATTCAGATCCTGAATCCCTTTAAACCACGTTTGATACACGTTTTTAATAAATTTTGAAACGAATTATTAGAGTTTAACACGTAGTCCATAATCAATGGAGACTCTCATTTGATTTTTCAACTCACCTTTGATTCTCACTCCCTCTAATAATCCCTCTTTCCTATCAATTTTATTTTTTCTGATCAGATATATAAATTTAATAAAATCCCTTTATTTTAAATCCCTGCTAATTTATTAAAGCCTATAATAGAAATTTATCCCGTTCATGGCTCGGAAAAAACACAACAAACACATTGGCACTTGTCACATCTGCTACACTCACATCAAAACAATCGTCTCACCTTGTGAATGTAGCATCTGCCCTTCCTGTTGGTCTCAAATGATTCTCACAAAAGTCCAGGAAACTAATTCCGTACACGAAACGATTACATGCCCAAGAGAAACTTGCAAAAAGCAACTTTCCATAACTTCCCTCTCTAGCAAGCTTCCAAGACATGCTCGAGATGAAATCGATCAAGCAAATCTGAAAGTCTACTTATCAAAAGCTTCTGACATCCGGCAATGCCCTTCCAAAAAGTGTAATTATGCTGGAGTAATTGACACTAAAACTTCTTGCTCCGAAAAGCTTCGTTGCAAAGCTTGTGGGACTACCTGGAGAGATAAAGTCCATTACACTTCATTTGAAAAGATCCAATATTCCCTCAGTCAGGTGATCAAGCAAAAAAATGAAGTTTTTTCTGAACTGTGGAAGAAAATGAGGACAAAAAAGTGCCCTTCTTGCAAAGTTTCGATTGATAAAAATGGAGGCTGTGACCATATGGTTTGTTCAAAATGTAATTATCAATTCTGTTGGGCTTGTTTGCAAACTTCCAATAGTCCAGGGCATGATCTCTCCCGTCATAACTATGAAGCCTATACAAAACCCAGGATTTCCGGGTTCTTGATGTTGCTGGCTTTCCTTTTCATGCTTTATGCTCTTTATCTTTTACCGCCTGTCAACTTTGTAATCCATGCTACAGTTGTCCCAGCAACTCAATGGGGTTGGCGTTCTCTTATCCTCCCAATCTTCAATGCAATCAGCACAATTTTCGGCCCTCCAGTTCGATGGTGCTGGCCTTATATCAAGGCGTTTGTGAAATGGGCTGGATACAATATTTTTACAGGTATTTTGCTCAATTTGATCTTCCATCAAACTTGGGTTTTAATGATGAAACTCACAAAAAATCACTGTCCTGCTCGGATGAACAAGAAAGGGTCAGTTGGGATCATCATCATTTGCATCGGATTAACTTATTACACGCAAGTTTATGAGCAAATGCTGAAAGTCGGGATACTTGAAGCTGGAATTCTACTTTGTATGTATATAAAATATAGGGTTAATTTGTTGAGAAGGCCTGTAATACAAAGGAAGTGTTATTGATAAAAATTGATCATAATAATATCTTTAGCAATATTTTATAAATAATCAATACTCTGATTACTGAATTTTATTTTTCATTTCCTTGGAGTCAGGAAAAAATTGTCCTCAACTTGCCCAAGATCCCTCAAGAAAACTCATCTCTTTTTTGAGAAATTTTAAACATTATTTTAAAATCAGAAAAAATCTGAACCAAATTCTAAAATGCAAAACATCCAAACAGTCTCTTCAGACTGCCCAATATGCTTCACTCCCTCCAACAAAACAAAGTGCGTAATCTTGTCCTGTGAATGTACTTGCTGTCAATCCTGTCTAACACTATGGACAATCCTGAAAATTAGAGAATTTCATTTCCATTTCGATCGACACATCCCTTGCTTCAATATAAAATGTCAAGCAAAATTCAATATTCAGAATGTTTTCCTGATGGTGCCTCAAGCCTTTCAAGAACAAATAAATCAAGAACTCTTGAGTTCCTACCTTGTCTCCACCTCTGATGTTCGAAAATGCCCGAATCTCAATTGTTCATACGCTGGCATCATCAGCATCTCAGCTAAATGCTCTCAACCACTCAAATGTGAAGCTTGCCAGACCACTTGGAGAGATCCATTACATCTCACAAGGAAAGAGAAATTCATTGCTCTCTTCAGTCATAACAAAGATCAAAGAAATGAAGCTTTCTCATCGCTTTGGAAAAAATTGTGGACCAAAAGATGCCCAGGCTGTCAGGTATCAATCCAAAAATATGGTGGATGTCCGAGCATACGATGCGGATATTGCGGCCTTTGCTTTTGCTGGATATGTCACAGCCCTCATAACTCCTTTAGGCATTTCTTTAATGTAGTTGTTCTTTATATATTTTCAATAATCGGAGGACTATTTTCTTTATATGGAGCTTATCAGCTGGTATTGATGCTTCCTCCAGCTGTGTACTTGATAAAGACAGTTTATTCCTGGAGTTTGAAATTTTTAGGTTGGTGTTTATGCCTCCTGATCACAAATATTTTTCTGATATATGGCATTTTTCTCTATGAAAAAGCCAGAAAATATCCTGATCGATGGAGATTCTGCTGGGAAGAAGTTGTGCTGTTATCGAGTGTCTGCTGTGCATGTACTTATTATTTAGAACTTTATACTCAGCTGATCATCATCGCTCTCGTTGAAATTCCAGCGGCTCTTGTGATTTATTTCCTCAAAGAAAAAGGCATAATTCTCCAGAAAACAGATTAAATTTCAAACCAGCAGTTTTTCTCCAATCATCCAAGCTTTTCAAGAATAATTATGAAAATATCACAGTTTTTTCATAAATCAATTCAAATTTTTGGAAAACTCATAAACTACTGAAAGATTTTGTTTCTTCCAGTTCTTTAAAGGTTCTTTGCATAATTTTTATATTTTACCTGCCAACTTTGGATTCCTTCAGCCCAAACATTTTTTCATGTTTCAATCGATTTTTTCTTCACGATAAAACCATAATTCTTGAAATTCTGTCTAATTTTTGCTTCAATTGTAAAAATAGAAGGGTTTGACAAGGTCTTCATTATTTTAGACAAAAAAATGGGAATAGTACTTTTGACAAATATTATTTTTAAAGAAAAAATCTCCAACAGATGCTCAAAATATTCTTGAGGTATCTCATCTTTGGAGAAGCAAAGCTTTCAACATTTAGAGCATTTTCAACAAAGCCTGAAGAAGATGGATCGACTTTATGAGACCTTGAAAAGTATCGTGATATATTCCAAAAATGGAAAAGACATCCTAATTGCAGCAGACAATGGATATGCAGCGATCCTCAATGATTGTGAGCAGAAAGGATGACCTTTTCCAAATGCTCATGACGAGTGGAAAAAACCCTTTACAAATTTACGAATGGAACAAGTTCATGAGCATAGTAGTGATTCTCAGTCCGTAGAATAGTTCAATCAATGGAATAATAAAAAATGCTCTTTTCTCGTCATTCAATGTATCTCTTTTGCCAGGAACTAAAGTCCAATTTATTTGACTGTGATTATATACTGATGTTTACTTACAATCTAGAATTGATTTCCTCTCATATTGATAACAAATACAAAGCCCCTATAAAGCTTAATTATTTCTGAGATTAAGATGCCCAAAAAGAGATTGTCCCCAAACTGCTGTGTTTGTTACAATCCCCTCAAAAGGACCATTTCATCTTGTGAGTGCTCTGTCTGTGAAACCTGTTGGTCCCAAATCATCTTTATTAAAATTGAAGAATCCAACTCTTTCATTAAAAAGATTGCATGCCCAACCACCAAATGCGAAGAAGAGCCTTCAGTCAAATCCCTTTATAACAAAATGTCTAGACACCTCAAACTCAAGATTGAACAAGCATATTTAAATGTCTATTTATCCAAAACTCCTGATATACGACGATGTCCTTCTTCAGACTGTAATAATGCCGGAATCATCGATCTCTCATCCTCTTGCTCTGATAACCTCATTTGTAACGCTTGTGGAACAGCCTGGAGGGACAAAGCCCATTATAATAAAGCAGAGAAAGTTCAAGATTTCATTAATAATCTCATTCATAATAAAAATGAAATTTTCTCTGCAAAGTGGAAGAGACGAAATGCCAAAAAATGTCCCAAGTGTCAGATTTGGATTGAAAGAGATCAAGGCTGTCTACATATGACCTGCTCACAATGTAAATATCAGTTTTGCTGGACTTGCTTAGAGAAACACCCGAACCATAACCAATCCAAACATCATGACATAAAGCCGACAATTTATAAATGGATGTTCTTTCTGGCTGTTTGCTTTGCAATACTCTACTTTTTTAATTTACCATCTGTCAAGCGCTTGACTCAGATGACGATTATCCCACTGGCTCATTGGTTCTGGGATAATTTCGGTGAAGTTTTGATCTGGGTTGGGCGCCTGATTGGAGCTGTAATTTTGCTGAGTATCACTTTGAATTCTGTCAATGTTATACATGATAAGATTGTCTATCAGACGGACTATTATGCGGAGAAAAAGAGAGTGCATGTTGTTTTCATTCTCGTCTGCTTGCTAGTCGCTTATTTTTTGCAACTTTTGTATTATATGATGGTCATGGCAGGAATCGGCCTGGTTGTAATGGTTTTAGTTCTGATAAAAGATACACTTCTTTGTCCAAAGAAAAAAGGACTTTAAAAAGTTTCTTGTATGTAAAAAACTTTCATTTGAGCCTTTGGAATTAGTATTTCTATTCTATGACTTTACTCAAAGATCACTTTTCTAAATTTACTCGTCCCTCTTGAAATTCTATTTAATTTAAGCTAAACTAAACTTTATTCCAAGATGTCATACCTAAGCACCTCTTCTTGTCCTATCTGCTTCACCCCATTCAACTTCAATAAGCATATTACCCTCCCTTGTCACTGTATCTGCTGTCTTTCTTGCCTTAATGACTGGATGGTCCTCAAAATTAGAGAGCCCAGCTTCTCTTCCAACAAAACAACCCCCTGTTTCTCGCAAAGATGTCCAGGAACGTTCCAAATCGAAGCTATTTATCGTCAACTTCCCAAGGCTCACCGAGAGCAAATAGATCAAGAACTTTTGAACTCTTATTTAATCAGAGCCCCTGACGTCAGGAAATGTCCTAATCTTAATTGTTCATTTGCTGGAACCATAGATGTGTCAGCAAGATGTGTTCAGCCATTAAAATGTGAGTCTTGTCAAACAACATGGAGAGATCCTCTTCACATTCCAAGGACGGAGAAACTCCTTGCCGTTACCACAATAAATGAAGCGTGCTCATCATTGTGGAAAGAACTGTGGACTAAAAAATGTCCGGGCTGTCAGAGACCAATTCAGAAGAATGGTGGATGTCCTCATATGCGTTGTTCACATTGTGAAATGAACTTTTGTTGGACATGCCAAGGGGATCATGACATTCTGAGGCACACTTCTAACGCTCTAATTTCTTGTATTCCGATATTTTTCATTATGGTAATTGCTTTCTCTGTGATCTATCAGATACCTTCAGTATCCTTTGCTATCAATTTTGTTGTTAAAGATATCAAGAGATTTTTGGAGAGAAAATCCTGGTTTCTAGTTTGGTATGGATTTCTCTGTGCGTTTTGTGTAATTGTGCAGCTTTCTTTCATAGGTCTCGTCATTGCTGTGGGATATTTCCTTTATCAGACTTTTACGGGTGGCTCCAAGAAGCTTCTCTTCCGTCCAACTCAACTGTTTGGAATGTTTATTGTGAATGTTTGTGTTATTTTGTTTCTATATCGATAAAAAAGACCATGTGATAGTGAAATAGCAATCATTTGAGCTTTTGCATTTTTATCATCTGGATGATCTCCTGTATTTTATGAAATTACTTCTCTCTGTATATTAAACAAATCAACGGCGTCATCTCTATTGGAAATTAAATTAGTGTTCCTATTTTGTGGCTGATCTGACTCATTTCACACTCACACTGAGATCATATTTCTAAATTTATTCATACACTATATTCTATAAACATTAAATTTTCCCTCTTTCTGTTCAAGTGAGATTTAATTAATTCAGGCTTCATCCCGACATGCCTCATACTCCCTACTGTCCCATCTGTTTCTCCTCATTCAACACCACCAAACGCATTTCCCTCCCTTGTGAGTGCACTTGCTGCCATTCTTGCTTAAATGACTGGATGGCTCTTAAAATTAGAGAGCCTAGCTTCTCCTTCAAGGAGTCAGTCCCTTGTTTCTCACAAAGATGTTCAGGAAAGTTTCAGGTCCAATCTATTTATTATCGCCTGCCCAAATCGGCCAGGCAGCAGCTAGATAAAGAGCTCCTGAACTCTTATTTAATCAGGACCTCAGATATCAGGAAATGCCCTAATGTGAAGTGCTCATATGCTGGAATTATTGATACATCAGCGAAATGCTCTCAACCACTTCAATGTAAAGCTTGCCTGACAATATGGAGAGATCCTCTTCATTTCTCAAGCTCAGAAAAACTTCTTTCAGTTGTCAGCAAGACGAAAACCAGAAGAAATGAGGCTTTCTCAGCATTATGGAAGGGATTATGGACAAAAAGGTGTCCCGAGTGTCAAGTGCCAATCCAGAAGACTGGAGGATGTGCCCATATGAAATGCTCGCACTGCGGCGCAAGCTTTTGTTGGACATGTTCTGGGCGCCATGATAATTCGAAACATGCTTTGAATTTCACAATTTCTGCAATCCCCTTCGTCATTCTAGTCATAATTGCTTTGTATGCACTTTATCAGGTTGCTTGGGTGTATTCTACGGTTGACGCTGTAATGAATAATGTTGTGAAACCGATCATGAGATGGTGCTGGTACTTAATTTGGTTCGGATTTTTATGTCTATTTTGTTCGATTTTGGTCAATACTGCTTGTGTTTTGGGATATTTCCTCCATCAAACTTTCACAAAAGGCCCCCAAAAGACTCAATTCAAACCAATTGAATTACTGGGAATGATTCTTATGATCTGTGGTATCTTATATTATTTTGGTTATCCCAAGATTATCTTGCTCGTTGGCCTTGTAGAAATCCCAATCATCCTGATTGCTATGCTCGTTCGAAGAAGATCACGGGATGCAAATAGACAAGTTTACAAGACTGATTGGAGAGCACATAATACAAAAAGACAAGTTTACAAGGGTGATTGGAAATCAGACTCTCGTAGTAATCATTACTGGAAGGAAACAAGCCGTTCAAATAAATCAATGAAAAAGGCGGCCTATAAATTTCCTGCCTTTCACCGTCATTAGTCTTATCTAATAATAGACTTTGTGTCATAAAAAAACGCCTTATTCTGTACTGTGTATTATTTAAACACTTATTATTTACTTTCCTTTATCTTAATACTTAAATTTATGGAATTATCATATAAATGAAATTATCTCTTAAGCTGACTAAGAAGAGAAAAGATTATTTCAATGAACTTTTCCCCGAGCTTCTGCTTCTTCTTCCCCCCAAAAAAACTGTCTTTGATCTGTCTCACGAAGGAGGAGGATAAAAACGCACGCAACCTCATCCGCCTTCACTTCCAAAAAAGGCTCGGAAGGTATTTAATGGAGGGAGAGGATATTAAATTAGGCCTATCTGTAATTAATCACGAACGTTTTCTCATTGAACTTAATAGAATTAAAAAAAAAATTTCTCGTTTCAATGACTCAAGGAAAACACTGTACCATATGCTTTACTCCCTATTCACCTGAAAACACAAACCGAATCACCTTAAGCTGCACTTCCTCTTGCTGTACAGACTGTCTTGTCAAATGGTCTTTACTTAAAATCCAAGAAATGAAATACAATATTGATTCTTACATTCCTTGTATCTCATCTTCTTGCAATAACAGTGCTAGTCTTCGGGAAATTTACCAACAACTCGGCCAAGAAGCCCAATCGAAGCTTTCTCAGGAGTTCCTTAGAGTGTATATTTCCACTCAGCAAGACATCTCTCAATGTCCAAAACAAAATTGTCCTTATGTTGTTACCATCGATCCTCACGACTGCAAAGATGACCTCCAATGCCAATTATGTGGGAATATTTGGTCAATACAATCACATGCTCCTTCTCAGAACCTTCGCAGTATCAAGAATGAATATTTATCAAAAATATGGAAGAGGATGTTTACAAAGCAATGTCCATTTTGCAAGATTCCTATCGAAAGAATTGACGGCTGTTATCACATGACATGCTCGAAATGCGGTCGAGAATTCTGTTGGATCTGCCCCTCAACTTACCCTTATCATACTCATTATTCTTACATCATCGTAGCAATTACTGTTGTGCTAGCCATTACTATTCTTCTCTTCAATTGGCTGTATTCTTCAATTTCAGCTTTCAAATTGATCATGGATTGGACTCTCATCCCAATTCTTTCATGGTCTTTTATCATATTTAATTGGATAGGCGATCTTGTGCTTGCTTGCCTGCTACCTTTCAAGCATTTTATAATATTCAATGGGCTCTTGTTATCTTTCAATGCGTTGCTCAATTTAGGAACCAGTCGTCGACATCGAAAAATAAAGACGAAAGTTCTACTGTCATCAATCATAGCTATGCTTTGTGGAATAAGTTATCACCTGAATATGCATTATGAAGTCATAAAAGTTGGATGTATAGAAAGCCTTGGTCTTGCTCTAGTAGCGTTTATTTA
>Ga0182738_1002991_pt1 | contig 19637 bp, 10 predicted proteins | sample eDN5th30CBELigMG_FD_128876 | JGI IMG/M metagenome (GOLD analysis project Ga0182738, IMG submission 128876) | Enriched Miracle-Growth compost microbial communities from Emeryville, California, USA - eDNA 5th pass 30_C BE-Lig MG (version 2)... ... | reverse complement strand
TTATTATTATTATTATTATTATTGCAAAAAACCAATACTGTAATTGTCCTAATCAAATTAATTCGAAGAATCTTGAGATGAGTCGGTTTTTATATAATATAGATAAAGGCCTATGACCTATTGAGGAGAGAAAAGGCCCTTGCTGCTATTTGAACCAACAGCGCATAAAGAACATCTTATTCAAAATCTCGTGAAAATGACTTTTGGGAAACATATTACCTGAAAAACACAATTCAGACAAATAAAACCTTTTGTTCACAAGCTCAGACGAAATTTTGTCATTGGAGGAAGGAAAAATTTTTATGTCTGTTGAACCTTTCGGGTTGTGAGTGAATGAGTTGGAGAAAGAGGAAAAAAAAAGCATCATGAAACTCATGGTGAAAGAATATGAGATGAAGCTCATTCACAATGAGATGAGAAAAATTTTAAGGTGAGAATTTATTAATCAATTGTTTATCACACCTTTAAAGTGTGCTAGAAGGATCTTATCAATTTCATGACTAGTAGATAGCTAAATAATATTGTTCAAGTTTGCTTTATGAGTGGTGGAAATGACCACTATTATCTACTAGGAATACATATGAAGGCGTTTATAGAACCTTAGCATAGAGTTTTAGCTCACAATTGATCTTCTCCATATTCTCGCTTCAAGAAGGGAAACTGATCCCTCTTGAAGCGTCCTTATGTTGATGAATTCTGTGGAATCTGCTTACTTAGTTTGGTACTCAGTCTTGATTCTGTATGATGTACCGACTTCCAATTTGCATTTACCACCAGTGGGCTTAGCAAGGACTTGGGAGCATCTAAAAAGGGAGAATTACAAAAAAGTTGAAGAAGGAGCGCGATTACCCCTCGCAGATGACGACATTTTGGGCATGGCTGTAGACAGTGGCGACAGAGTAGCATCCGGGGCACTTAACATCCATGAAATAGGAGTTGGGGGATTGAACAAGTCTCTTGAGCTTGTTCTTTCTCTTTTCTTCTTCAAAAGTGGGGTTTAAAAGATCAATATCCATCTATATGAGGTGAGAGACAGGGAGGAGAAGGCAAAGTTTTACTCTGATAGATGAGCCCTAAAGTTTGAGGTCGAGTTTGCAGATAAAGAATTAATTATTAATTCATGGGTATTTAAAGGTCTCTGGCCCAATAATAAAACTAACAGAATTATCAAGTGATCAAAAGGCTGCAAACAGATTTTGAACCAAAGAAATCCAGACGTTGAGAGACTTTCAAAACAACTTGAATGAAGGGTATCATAAGCCGAGATGAATCAAATTATATTGAGAGAAGAATGAGGAAAACTTCTCTCCAAATGTTGAAAAGTTTTTCAAGAGAAAAAGTAAAATTGTTTCGATAGAGTCTGAAAGAATATTAAATATTTTTCAAAACCAGTTTTGTAGAATATTCCATCGACTTTTTTCTCAATAAATAAAATTTTTAACAAGGTCAAATACAGTTATCCACTCACTGATCAATTGTTGAGGATTCATAAGAAAGTATATTTTGAATTTGAATTTATTTGCTGTTCAGACAGAAACTCAGTCGAGGAAGAAAGGTTTCACATAAGATCAGAAAGATTTTTGAAACAACAAATTTTTCATCAGCTCAGAAATTCTAATAGTTGATAAGAAATTTTATTATGCAAAAGATTTGAAGATTTAGATAAAAAACTTCTTGGAATTATTTTTAATTCTAACTGAAGCCTATTTTAAATTTTTCACCCATGTGATTAGCTTTTATATACTAAAGAATATTCTATCATGACAATAAAATGGATGTATTTGAAAAAGAATTTACTCATTTTACACAAGAATACAATACAGACAAAAGGAAAATTGATAATTACAAACAAGAAAGATTCAAAATTATTCTATGACAAATCGAAGAGTATTATGGAGTAAGATCATTTCTTACAACAGAATTTTTGACTTCGGCAATCATTTTAGCATATTCGGTAACAAGATTCTTGAACTCTTCATTTTCTTGTGCGATTGCTTCATATTTAGCATACAAGTCTTTGTTCTCATGATAGATTTTGGTATATACTCCCTTCAACTTCTTGTATGCTTCTGATCTTTTGTTGAATTGTGCTGTTAAATCTCCATTTTCAGCTGTCAGCTTACTGATTTGGCTTTCAAAATCCAACATGGTTTCGAGCTTTTTGTTGATATCAGTGTATTTTGCTTTCCATAATTCTGCATCATTTTGCCTTTCAATCAAAGCAAGATGCAATTTTTGATTTTCTTTTGAGGTAAGGTCAGCTTTTTCTTTGAAATATTCAAGTTCAACTTCTTTTCCCTGGATAAGAAGATGCTCTTGTCTGATTTTTCTCAACTCTTTTTGCTTTTGCTCAAGTAAATTATTTACCCTTTCAACTTCAAGTTTGAGATGTTCAGTCTCATTTTGGGACTTGAGGTTTGTAGTTTCTCTTTCTTCTTTTGACTTTTTTAATTCTTGCACCTCCTTGACTTGATCTATGACTTTTAATTCCAGTTTATGCTTATCTGCTTCTGAATTGTTGTATTTGACCTTCCATTGCTCAATAGCCTTTGCATTTTGCAAAATAGTTTCTTCGAATTTTTTATTCTCATTGATGTAAACTCCCAGTTTTGATTCCAACGCCTGATTTTTCTCTTTTAAGAGGTCAATCTCTTGTTCGAGATATACTTTATCATTTGTCCTATTTAATTTTTCCTTGATTATCGTCTGTAGTCTTTCGTTTTCGCTGGTCAAATAGCTCACTTTAGCTTGAAGTTCAGTTAATTCTTTGTGATGTTTTGTCTTTTCGATAAAGTTCGACTTATACTCAACCTCTTGTACACTCTGAGACCTTTTGAGACTTTTCACTTCACTGACAGCTTTTTCCAGCTTTATCTCTAAATCCAACACTGCTTCTTCTGGTTCAGCATCACCCTGAACCCGACATTTCCAATATTCAATTTCCTTTTCTTTTTCAGATATCAAGGCATTCAAGTTTTCAATTTGTTGAGAAAGATGAAGCGTTCTCTTTTTCAAGTCAAGAACTCCAGGGTCATCAAGGAGAACGCTTTTTGACAACGGTGGACTATTTGATGAAGTTGTTGTCGGACTTATCATTGTGAAAGGCGCTTTTAACGATTTTTTCTATATGTATGATGAGTTTTAATTGTTCCAAGAAAAAAGTTTTAATTGCAGATTAACGGGTTTAATTATGACCGAGTTTTTTGGCTACTATTAAAAGAAATACCGCATTTTTTGAGGATTGAGGTTGGCAAGCAACTCCAATCCGAATGACTTAGAACAGGAAAAAGACTTGATTCCAAAACAAAAGTGTTGTTTTCTCATGATAAAGGATCGATATGAGGAGTATGACTATGTTTGCAAATTTCCTCCTTTCCTTTCGAGAGAATGAGCGTTAATCCTCAATTCTCTGTTTGAGAGTTGTTTTTGGAGGAAATTATCAATAATATTCATGTGTGGGGGAAACAAACAAGAAAAATTAGTTTCTAAGAGAAGGGGCTCTTTTCATCGTTATAGAAATGAAGGTAAATATGTCGTTGAATTGATGGAAAATATCGGTAGAAGTCGGACATTAATTGGTAACGATCATAATTCTGTGAGATCTGTAGGAACTCTCTGGAAGAGTACTTTTTTTAGAAAACTGTTATAGATCTCAATAGGCCCTATCTAAGAAAATGCTAAAAGTCACATTTATCCCGGTTTAATATGAAAAATCTTTTTCTTATATGAGATTTTTTCCTCTGTATTTTGGAAAGACAGACCTTGAGGAGATTCATCTTGAACAAAAAGTGACTTGAAAAGAAGAACTAGAAGTAATATCTAAACGAGCAAGAAGTTGAGTGGAAATTTGGAATATTGAATGAATTCTTAAGCTATTATTATGAAACTTTTTTTTCTGCTTTAATTTCTCGATTGCGATTTTTTCGAAAGCCATCTCAAAAAATTTTTTCCCAATTCTAGGTTTGAATGAAATCTGGTTTTATCATTTACAAGACTAAAATATTTTCCAGAGCTTGAAATAAAGAATATGATGACAAAAAAGAGTAAGTTTTGAGTTTTAAAATTGTCTAGAATCACATTATTTATGAAAAACCAATTATGAAAATTTGTCTGTTAACCGTTAGCGGAAAGAAATTCTTTATATTTCGAAAAAAGATTTCGCATTTTAAAAAATATCCTTAAATTAAGAAAAGTTCAATCAACATAGATATGAAAAACACCACTCGATCTGTCTCTCCTCTTTCTCCATCCCTTGCTCAGAAGACCTTCCCTAGCTGCTCTCATTTCTCAAGCACTCCCAGGAATGCCTCTGCACTCTTCCCTTCTTCTGCCAGTTCCAAGACACCAACCAAGAATGAAATCAATGTATCGCAAACTCCTAAAACATACAACCTTCGCAGTGATCTCACAAGCTTCCACAAGCCTAGCTACACCATGTCAGGCCTGACTCTCAGAGACCCAAATTGCGAATCATTCAAGGCCCCAAAGAGCCCTCATTCAAAACCTAAGAAAAGCAACACATCGAGATCCAAAAACAACAAATCAGCTTTTCAGAACCTTAACGGTAGATTCCAGAACCTTCTTGGAGGAAAAGAAAATCTCAAGAACGCTCCTAACCTTATGGACTATCTTTTGAGTGTCAGATACACCTTGGAAACAAAGCAAAAGGGTTCAAAGGCTAGCTCAAGAATGGACTCTGTCAACAGTTCAAAGAAAGATGCTTCAGAAATGGATGCAAGCAAGAGAAGAATTATGACTAGTCCTGATGCTTATGGCCAAGAAAATTGCATAACTTCTTCAAGCGATAGCAGCAGTGTGCTTAGAGGTGAACCAACCGTTCAGAGAACAATGACTGAGACAAGTTCTGCTACATCTGAAGGATGTCAGGAAGAAGGATGCCAAGGAAGAGATTCTCCAAGGCTCTCAATGGATTCTGAAATGGAAAGAGTTATGGGAGGTCCTGCAAGAAAAGACACAAGAAAGCAGGAAATCAACAAATTTTTGGGAAAAGTTGGTAAAGGAATGGAACAACTGGATTCTTTAAGGAGCAATCATAACGAAGAAAAGAAGGACTTTTATGATAACATTCAAAAGATCTTGGAAGGATATGAGATTTTTACTGACGGAATAATCAAGGCTTTAAGAGGATTTACTGAAGCCTGCGTGCTCAAGCTTAATGATGAATTCAACAGAGAAGTCAAAAGACTGGAGAACTTTTCAAGAGACTTGGATGATTTTACCAGTGAATTTGAGCAAATTGAGGAAGATATCCATATAAACTTCCATCAAATCATCACTGATATCAGGCAAAAGCCCTACGCTATTATTATGGACAAGTACCGTGAGAGATTAAACAGCTTCCAAGAATTTGTGACAAAGGCTCAACAGCCAAAAGCTACAACTGGTGGAAATATCCCTTCTGCTTATGAAGAATTAACTTCTTTCAAAGGACAAATTAAAGACATATTCAACAATGTCTTGAACGAAACTGACTTTGCTGATGCCAAACTACTGAGATATGCTGGAGCAGGAGGACCAAAAAAGGTCAATAGTTTTCAAGATTCCTTGCATTCCGAGCCTATTGCAGAAGGCATGATTACAAGAGATACTGTTGAGACCAAGGAAAGTCACTTTAACATTGAAGAAAACATTAGAAAGTTCGATAAAGATATGTTGATCAGCTTTGATAATAGAGAGATTTTCAAGACTGCCTTAGAAAGTGCTTCTAAGGATGTAAAAAACCTGAATACAACACGTGAAACCCACACAAATATTTTTGGATCAAATCTTTTCAAGAGCGACTGTGATGACTTCTTCAGCCATGCCTTGTCTGGTGGTAAAAAAACTCCAAGACTCACATTTGAGCTCGATGAAGGCCAATTAAATGATCAAGTCAATGAATTTACTGATGATGACGAAGTTGAAAATCATCACCAGTGCAAAGTCACCAAAGAACCAAAATCTCCTTCAAGCAAAAATATGTTTAATAAGGCCCTCGGAAATGTCAATATTCTTCAAAAACAGAAAAAAATGTCTGGGAAAAACAAGACTATGAATAAACCATCCACTACCAACAAGACAGGATTTGAGCTCAAGATGGGGACAAACGATCCTGGATTCTTGCAAGATTCAGGCGCCAAATTAAATTGTAAATGCGATGTTAGCATGCTCTATTAAGAGAGAAAGAAGACTAATTTATTATCGATTTGATGAGAAATCATCACTTCTTTTGTTCATAGTTCACATACATTACATTAATTTGATTATACCTTATCTGTCTATATTTCTCTTAATTTATACAAAATCATTTGATTTATTATTCCCTCTATCTATCAACTTCTTGATTCATGATTTTTCAATATCAAACAGGTTTCGACGAAAATATCTTGGAATTAGTAGTGTTTTAGTTTCGTAGACATGAAAAAGAGTTTAGTAAAAATTAAATTTTTCAGTCCAAATATCTTTCATAGATTTCATATTTGAATTCAAATGTTTAATCAATCAACCAAAGAATTACTTTTGAATTTTCAAAAAATAAAAACTCAGTGTGAACGAATCGGGGACCTCTGAAGAGGCGTTTTTATTTGTCCTGTGTATCCTCCTAATAGAAGGAAGACCAAAACCTCAGAGAAAAATTCCAGTTTCAATCTCATATCAATTTCAAGAGGGTCTAATTTTAAATCAAAAACACTCTAAATTCAAATTTGAATGACATCGTTGAATGAAATTTGATTAAATTCTTTGAATCCTCGAATATTTTGTATTTGAAACTAAAAAAAAGCATTTTATCCCTGAGATAAGTAAGACTGACTAATGAGTTCAACATCCAATAACATTACCCATCGCCTTTCCTCAAAGCCATCTCCTATGGAAAGTATTGCTTCCAAAGATAGCTCGTATGAAAAACATTATCTTAAGCATCATTGTTTCTAATCTTTTTAGGAAGCCCAGGTCTAGATCTCCTTTCAACGCGAACGCCAACCAAAAGCCTGGCAGTTTGGCCAAGAAGCCTTTAAGAAGAGAGTCCACTTCGATTTCAACTCTGCATCCTGACACTTTGTACGACAACAACAAACATAAAGAAAGAAGAAGCACAATGATGAATTCCTCTTCTGTTCACAATGAGAATCTCCCCAACAACAACACCTCAAGAAATAATGAAGGCAAGAATTCCAAGAACGACAAGATGCAAAAGTTTGCCAAGTTTAACAATAGCAGACTCTTCAAGGATAAAGTTGGAACTGAACCTGCTCCTATGTCGAATAGGATTACTCCTTTCAGAATGGAAGTTTCGGGCAAGGAAAGCGCTTTCAGCAACCAAGACCTCAAAGATAGTGTTCTTTCAAAGCCATTCCCTTTTTTGGCAAAAGGCAACCAAGAAACTCCAAGAAACCAAACTCAACAAGAGTATCTCAATTATTCAAGTATTGAGCTTGTCACCTCTCAGATGGGAAGAAGGGTTTCTACCGAAGCCAATGTCCTTAATTTCAGCACTTTGGAGCCAATGAACAATCATAGATCGAGCCTTGAGAACTCTATTTTGCTTACAAGTGGAAGAAAATCCTTGCGTATGGGGTGCCCTGACTCCATTACGAAAACTGTCACTTTTGCTGACACCAAAATTGAAGAAATCAACAATATCAACACCCAGCTCCCTCCTCCTTCTTTTGAAACAGCCCAAGAAGATTTTGTCAAGCCCGGCGAGAATGTTGCTGAATCCACTTATGTCGAAGAAAAAAGAAGAGAAAAGTCAATCGGATTGCCTTTTGTGTTATCCATTCTTTTGGTCATCTTGATCAGTGCTTTCGCCTTCTCTTATCAACAAAAGAACTCTTTCGGTGCTGTTGAAAATATGATCACCAAAATTAAAGATATCACGACTCCAACTCAACAAGTCATGATTCATGATGAAAAACTTATTGCTAAAGACAAATATTTGAACGTAAAAATCTCTTGAAAAGAACTTTTGTCATCTAATTTCCTAAATCATAGTTTTTATCTCAAGTTTTGAGTCAGACAAAGGGTGAACATAGATGTGATAGTTCAGTGGAATACTCTTTCTCATTACACCAACTTGGAAAAATGCTTCAAAACCGTTTTGGAAATGAAGAGACTTTCGATGAAGTTGCTGCATTGGTGGAAGAAGATCTTAGCAACCCCTTGAAGGATGTCAGCTCTTATGGAATTTCATTCAATATTGACAGCAATCAATTCTCTGCTACTCAACCAAATTATTCTTTACACTGCCAAGTCAAGACATTTTTGTATGAGAAAAGCATCCATATGGTATTTTTGGGATTGTTGGGATACACTCTCTTCAAGTATTACCAACACAAGCAAAAAGGCAAGAATTTCAGCAAAATGGTGCAAAGAGTTTATTCAGAGATTATGATTGAACTAAACAAGACAAGAAAAGAATGTGTGAAGGACCTCTATGAAAAAGTTGTCAATAAATATGGCGAAGATTTTGCTGAAGCAGTTTGGCCTCATGTTGAGCAATTGAGATTAAACTACGGAAGAATTCTCATTTTCAAAGACGAACACAACGGATCTTATGAATATTTCTGGGGAATTTAAAACGGCCTCAGAAATGAGAATATATTCTGTATAACCTTTGTTTATCACCACCACTAATTGGCTCTTGGCTGGTTTCCATACATTAGTTTTAGTAGCTTTATTAAACAAATAAATGAGGTATCCTGTTCGTTTATAGAGATATCAGGCATGCATGCATGCTAATTTATTTGTTCTTACTATATGTCTATTTCTCTATAACCTTGGAATTGTTTTTATCATTTTTAATTTTTTGATTCCAATTGAAAATATGAAATTATAAATAATTCATTTATCATTGCTAAATTCTGCTGCTCTCTTGGAGATCATAGAAAACAAAAGAAACCTCTATGAAAGAATATAATAATGTTGTTCTTATTCCTTGAATTAAAAATCTGAGTCGGAAAATCTGTTTTGACCACTCACTGACTGACTTGAGAGAAATATTCTTATTGGAGGTAGAGCTTGTTCGATAACGAGAGAGAGTACTTCCAGTTTTGAAGATAAACTCTCATTTAGGGGATTTGTTGGCTTGGCCACATCATCAGATTTGATAAACTACAAAGACAAGGACAATTATGAATGCAAATTAATTAAAAAATAAAGAGTGGACCTGGATTGAATTGAGTGGGATGAGAAGTTGAAAACCATTTTCTTAATTTATGACTGACTGGCGAAAACGGAGGTTCTCCTTGAAATCATGAGAGAGAAAACACAATTATTTTATAACAAAACAAAATTTTGTGGTTTCAATTTTGGCAATATTGCCAATTGGTTCGGAATTTTGGACATCTTCTTAGCGAGAGAGAGATCTTGGAGTGGTCATTCCAATTTCAAAGCCAACCTTTTGGTCATTCGATTGGGACCTCTCCTTTTCCGCGTTTCTGGAATTTGGCGCTAAAATGCTTCTAAATTGTTAAAATAGTGAGTTGATAAGATGATTTGAATGAACTTTATTAGCGCTAAATCTATTGATGTGATTGAAGATTATTGAAGTTTTTCTGGTTGATGAGCAAAAATTAAGCTTGGATTTGGATCACAAATTTTTTATCCGAGTTTTTAAAGCGCCTGTTAATTTCGCAAAAAGGCGAGTCAAAAGGCAAATCCCGGGTTCGTGGAGAAGATGGATTTCGAAGATAAAGAATAGTAAGGCCTTCAATCTGTTGAGTTGGTTCAGAGAAAAAACTGGCAAGGAGCAAAACAGTGAAAGGGTTTGGTTATATTGATTGGAAAATTAAAACGAATTCGAACTCAAATTTGAGTTTAAGATTCAATTTGATACACTGATTTTAATTTTGCACATTCAAAAGACATGCATGGGTCAATAATTAAGGAAATAAATCACAGAGTATTTCTAATTTTGGGAATTTTATCTTTCTTTGGTAGTTTCTTTCATGAGTACAAGGTTACCTACCAAGATTCATAGATTGTAGCTTCTCATTATTTCCTGATAATCAATTAAAATATGATTTGTTATAGCTTTTAAAAGTTAAAAAGGACAAAATTTAAAAATAAATACGCATTACAGAAAACATAATTCTATGCCCTATGGATAAAATTTTATTTTTTACTTGGGTTTAATTTTTTTTACAAATTTATAAACCCTAAAATTCATTCAGATCAATCTTTTCAGTCTCAAGCAGACTTACCAAGATCCCAAAGAGTGATGGATTTTCCTCCCAAGTCGAAGAAATCATTTCATACGAAATCCCTTCAATACATTAACACCAAACGGCAAATGAAACTAGGCACTCTAAGCCTTCAATGCACAATTGCACTGTTTATTCTCCCTCCTTTTGCCAGTCTCTACACATATCTTTACAAATCAGACTCGGATCTCGTAGAAACGAGCAAATATCAAGTCTTTTATGGGCTCAGTCTTGTCATCTTTAGTCTATTGGTCTCAATTTTCTGGAGATACAAGCTGAAATCCGCAATTTTCTTTTCAATTCTCAAAACAGGACTGAACTTCCTGAACATTATCGGGTCTTTTGAGCTATTTCTCGCGACTGCCTCTTCAGACTTGAGTCCAGAAGAAGTCTCGATAGCTCAATATACAATAATTTATCCAAGAGTGCTTGTGGCAATTTTATTGTCGGTCTCCTCTATTGGAGGGTGGTTCGCAAACTACCTAGCCTTGGCCCTGATTTACTCTTATATCATCATCAGGGTCGCTCCCTCTTTTATAATTGGGTACAGTATTGGCATGGCGACCTACGGAAGTCTTGTCCTTCTCTATTTATTTTACAATTTCGAGAAAATAAAAGAGAAAAAAATAATAAAGATGCCTGGGGATGATCTGAATCCCAGCACCGTAACAAAGCTCCAGAAAGAGCTTTTGAAGGGTCTCCCTGAAGGTATGGTGATCCTCGATAAACAATATAAGCCTGTGTACATGAATTCTTCAATGAATATTGTGCTCGGGACGTCAAACGATGAGGAATCAATTATGCAACGAATCAAAGACCTGAATCTTGAAACAATCCTCCAAGAAGTCCAGAAACAACAAGAGTCTCCTTTGTACAACTTTAGCGCTTTGACCAACTCACCAGTGAAGGCGAGGACGCCGCAAGGGGTTAGCCCGGAAAAACTTTCACTGAATTTTTCAGAAACTGTCAAGATATACATGGAGAAGTCTCCTGATGAGAAATTAGCCAAGCCCAGGGCTTCAAAAATTGACTTGACAATCCCATCAATTTACCTTGATGATCTGAAGCAAAAGAGAAAAGTGCCAAGAAAATTAACCCATCCAAAGGATGCCATTGAAGAATTCAAAGATAAAGAGAGCTCAATCCTCTTGGATTCTTCTTCTCCAAGGATTGTTGGTCTGAATTATAACAGAAACAGCACCATAAAAGACCAGTATGAGAGCTCATCATACACAAAGATTCAAGTGGAGCATGACAAATTCAAGGGTCATATAACTATTCCCATGAAAATGAAGGGTTTTATTGTGTTTAATTTATATGGAGAACTGAATGTTTCAGGGGAGTCAGAATACGTTGCCTTGGAAATTAAATACCAAGAGGTTCTGATGGATCATCAAACATATATCTTTTTGGTGATTGGTGATAGTTCCAGAAGAGAAAAGTTTACAAATTTAGAAGAAAGTACTCGCTATAAAAACTTGATGTTTGCTTCAATTTCCCATGAGTTTCGAACTCCTGTAAATAGTGTTTTGGGATTGTTGCAAGACTCTTTGAAGGAACTCCAAGACCAAAAGGTTGTCAATACTCACATCAAGCCCGCTGTTGATAATGCTACTATGCTCTTATTTTTGATTGATGATATGCTGGACTATTCCAAGGTTTTAATCAACAAGCTGATCCTGAGCTTAAACTCGTTTTCTGTCAGGGATTGCGTCGAAGAAATCTCTGATTTATTCAGAGCAGAAGCTCTCCAAAAAGGACTACAGCTTAAAGTCACGATTCTCAGAGAGGTTCCCAAGAAAATCAAGTCTGACAAAAGGAGAGTCCAGCAAATTCTCGTGAACCTGCTCAGCAATGCCATGAAATTTACACAGAAAGGCCAAGTGGAGGTGATTGTTGGGGTTGCGCATTACAACGCAGCCTGTCTAAAAGTCATGGTTAAAGACACTGGAATTGGTCTCAAGCCGGCAGATACTAAAAGGCTCACCCTCTCAATGAATGATGGCTACATTGATAGAAAGGTCGCTAGTTCATCTTCAGGCGCAGGAATGGGCCTTATGATGACTCAATCCTTGGCTTTGGCCCTTGGTCCTGCTGAAGATGCCGCGCCTGGTGTGGCAGGGATTAATGTGGACTCACAATATGGCAGGGGCTCTACATTTGAATTTGTGGTTTTTAATCATGAAGTGGTGTGCACTCTAGAAGAAGAGTTGAATACAGTGCCAACGATGCCAGACGAGCATTCACCACAAAGCAAAAAATCGACAGCTATAACTACAATATTTGATCCAAAAACAAAAAGTAATTTTAGTCGTCCAAACTTTGCAAGTACACATCTTTCAATAAGTCCCAAAAGAAGTCTTGCTTTGCTAAGCAAAAAATCCCGAGAAAGTAGCTGTATCTGTTCTGAAATCTTGATTGTTGATGACAGCTCCTACAATATTCATGTTTTGCAGACTTTATTAAAGTCCTTCCAGATAAAAGCTGACACTGCCTTTGACGGAAAAGAGGCTGTGGAAAAGGCGATTGCCAAATCAAAATCAAAGAAATCCTGTGGCTGTCAGGGGTACAGGATGATTTTTATGGACTATAATATGCCCATCATGGACGGTTGTACTGCTACCTCTGAATTGAAGAGATTGATTGACTCAAAGGAGATTGCTCGTTCTGTCATTGTCGGGTGTACTGCGTATGATGATAATACTTATATGGATCAGGGTTTGGTGGCTGGAATGAGTGAGTTTATCACAAAACCCGTATCATCTAAAGTTTTGGAAGACCTACTAAAAAAATATGACTTGATAAGTTAATTAAATTATCGTATTGTAACTAATAATCTCTAATCATAAAGAAGAAGAGTAGAATTGTTCAATCTTTATAATTTTACTCTCTTCTCCTTATTTTTTATTTCTATCTTGCTTTTGTTGTATTTTAATCATTGAACTGTCGTAGAATTATTTATTGTGAGAAAGATACATACATACATAATAATATAAAACTCTAAAAATCATCAACTTTCGATCAGACTAATTTTCAATGAGAGACATTCTAATGTTTTGGAGAGGTTCGTAAGTCCCTCTGTTGGTCATTTTCAAAGTATAATCATTGCTGACACTCATTTTATATTTCATGAGGAAACAGCTCAACATGATTTTAGCTTCGATGAAAGTCAAATGTTGGCCTGGACAGGATCTTGGACCGGCAGAGAACGGGATAAAAGCAAAAGGATGAATCGATTTCTCCCTTTTTACAAGCCATCTTGAAGGATCAAATTTGTCAATATCAGTAAAATACTTTTCATTGAATCCATTTAAAAGGGGAGAGAAAGTGATTAAGGTTCCTCTCTTGATCTGCAAGCCCTTTAATTCGTGATCTTCGATGGCCTCTCTAAAGACTAAAAGACCTTGAGGGTTAGCCACTCTTAGAGTCTCTTTAATCACTGCCATTGTGTAATCCATTTTGTGCAAATCTTCAAAGGAAAGTTCTGTTTTACTCTTGACAATGTCTTGGATTTCATTAAAGGTTTTTTCAAATATTTCGGGGTTTTTGCTCAAGTAGTAGAAGATCATAGATACGAGGTTACCAGTTGTATCAGTAGCAGCAAGGAATAAAGAGATGAAGTTGTCAGCGATTTCATCGTCAGTCAGGGCGTTTTCAGGGGATTGTTTTTGAAGTTCCAAGAGATTTTGAATCAGGGAATTTTCTTCTTCGGGAACATTTTTTCTTCTTTTGGCTTCAAGAATAATATTTAACAAGGTGACTCTCAAGCTTCTTATTCTCTCCATAAGTTGTTTATGTTGAGGAAGAATACCAGATCGAATGAACCAGGCGCCAAACAGCCAATTCCAAACAGTATACATTTGCTTGAATCCATCCTTTAGGAGTTTTCGAAGGCCCATGGTCAGTGACTGTCCTTCAAAAGTGTGTTTTCCATAGCTGCTACCAAAGTAAAACTCACCAATGATATCTCCAGCAATTCTCTGGTTGAGTTTCATGATATTAATGCGATTAAGATCCTTGGTTTCAGGAGTCGTTCCGATCGTATCATAGACTTTTTCGGTTATTTTAGCCATGAGGGGGATTTGTTCTTTCAAAAGTTCATTTTGGAAAGTGGCAGTTAAAAGTCTTCTTTGTTTTTTCCATTGATTCCCCTCAGTGAACAAAATTCCCTGGCCTTCAAAAAGTCCTTCGACTCCTGAAATAAACTTGGTTTTTCTGTAAAGCTGAGGTTGGTTTAAAAATTCCTTGATCATATCGGGTTGAACCAAAAACAACACAGGTTTACTTGCAACGTTTGAAACAATAACTTGGGTATCAGGTTTCTGAAAGATAACCTCTTTAAAATAAGCAAAAAAGTCGTTATTTTGTCTTGCTTCTGTCATACGATCCATAAAGAAGCCTCCAAATGGTTTGAAATAGCCCTGAGCACCTTGTTTCTTATAAAATTGAACATAGAGATACGGCTTTGCAACGAACCATAGACCAATAAGTACTGCTCCAATTACACTTCCAAAGAAGAGGGTCGTGAGGAGTGTCAAAAATGCCGATATTAGAAACATTGTTTTGAGATTTGTAATGATTATAAATGAAATTTTGATGAGCTTAAGTAAGAAGAGATCGTATTGCGGTGCCAAAACTATTAATTTAGTATTTAATGTTTTCGAATTCTCGGGTGGGATAGGCAGTGTGAATTTTTAGAATAGAATTTTGATAAAAGGCAATGCTGAGGGTTGGAAGAGGAGAAAGTTGAAGGTGGATTCATTTCACAAGGAGGTTGTTTGAAAGGGGGAATGAATGAGGAGGATGGAGTCAACTTTGACTCAAGGCTGAGAAAAAAATAATTTCTGGAACACTTTCGAAAAATCTAGAAATACCTAGCTAAATTAATTAAAAATAGTCGCTATTGGATGTAAAATACAATGATTTCTCTTCATTGAATTGTGTTTTTTATCGAAATTCCCGACTGCTGTATAAAACTTTTGAGACCTTCATGCCCAAACAATGAATAATGTGTTTGTTTTATTGAAAATTTTCGTAAAATTATTTTTTACGGGAAGCAGTGATTTTTCCAACTCTAAAAGTCCTTTAAGTTTAGCCAAATGTTGTCAAAAGCTCAACTTTTGGCGAAATTTTGACTTAAATTCTCTTACACTTTTAAAACAGAATTTCGAAAGTCCCAAAAAAAGCCCAAAAAACTTTTTTGGAAAATTGAAAAAAAAATTTCGAAATTTTGGATAATTTTTTCCAAATCAAAATTATCCTTTCAGAAAATCTTTAAAAGTTGGTATTCAGGTTGAAAATAAATCACGAGTTGAGTTCCAATGATGAAAACTTTCATCTGGCCCGCCCTTTGATATCTTCCCCATTCAGAGCTATCATTCTTGGATTGTGGATCCTCCCAACTCTCAATTTATTTCTTCATAAAATTGAATCCTCTCTCAATTTCTGAATTTGTTGCAGGTAAAGCAGTGTAAGCTTTGACCAATTTTCTCGCCTCAAATCAATAATATTTCCTTCCCCTTTTTCATTTACACTAAATTCTCCAAAAATTGGAAATTTAAATGAATCAATTCCATAAGAATAAGTTCTTGATCTAAGCTTACCTGATTACCTTTGAAATTGGATGCGAAAGAAAAAATGAGAACAAAATTTTGTCTCAACGAAGAAAAAGTCTTTTGGAGAAATGAAATTCTGACTAAAGGCCGAAACCCTGAGGAAAATCCCTGAAGAGAGGCATTTTGTCAAGCAAAGTCAACATGAAAATAAAAACTTTTTGCTTGGTTTTACAACTTTGAACTGAGAATGTTCAATCAAAGTACAACCTTGAAGTCTCAACCTTTGACATGTCAATTAAAAAACATTCTCTTTCAAACATTCTTTTGTCTAATTTTTTCCCCGAAATGATTCGATTTATTTTCCATCCAAGAAGACCAAAATAATTCATATTGCTCTAATTTTTCCATAGAAATTTTGCATTTATAAAATTTAATGAAAATTTACAAGTTAGTGAGATTCAAGAATGACTCAATCAATTTATTTATTAGAGTAATGATTTGAGTCAAGTAAAAAAAAAATTCTTATAGTTATAATTATAATTAGATATCATGAATACAAATGGAGCTGTCACCTCGTTCTTGAGTTTTGATTTCAAAATCTTCTTTACAAGCACCACTCAGGTTTGTTTGGTTAAAGCTTTGAGGAACTGCAGTACTATGAAGAAGTTCAGGTCTTTTCATTGCAATCAAAGAGACTTCTTGATTCTCTAATAAATTATCTGTCAGAGACTGATTTGATTGATTTGATGGCCGATTTCCGTTAGATTCTCTTTGATCTGCTGCAGAGCCACCGAAATTTGTCTTGTCACTGACAACAACGAAAGCGCAAATGAACAAAATCACCGTTTCGCAAATATAAAGAATCATGAGGATGAATGTAATGGTATGAATGGGACTTTGATCGGTTTCCACAGCATTCTTGTCTTTGAGCATTTTCACCACCATTCCTGTCAAAGCCGTCAAAGCATTGAAAAGAGAATCGATAATAATGCAAACGAGACTGATAGTTCCGACAATATATTTTTCTCTGGTATTTTCAATTAATGGGAAGGAGTTTTGATAGTTGTCATTCAAAGTTCTTGTATCTTTAAAGACATAAGATGAGACATGGACTTGTCTAGAAATCTGATTGGTGAATTCTTGAAGGAATTTTTTTTCATCTGATCCTTCGATGTTTCTCAGAACCTCAGGGACACTTTCACTAGGCAAGACTTTGGTATTAATATGTTGAGTGAAGGAAAGATTGAGATATTTGATCTTGTTTTGTTTGATTTTTTGTTCAAGCATGATTTTGGAGTAATTTACATAAGATCTTCTTGCAAATGCTAAGGTGAAGAGGAGAACATATTGGATCATTCCCAGTGCCCAATCAAAAAGTGGAGAATCTCTTTGATCAAACAATGTGAAAGAGTCCCTATTTGTAGACATTCTCAGCATTCCCGAGCAGAAATACAGAAAGGCAAAAGCACTGCTTCTTTTCAAGACAGTCTTGAGGAACCATTTTCTTTCTTCTAAAGAAACAGCGGGATTTCCACCAATATGCAGCATTTCGATTTTCATTCCAAAGAAGAAGATAACAAACAGGACATCAAAGAAGAAGATTGTGTCTGCTACTGTAGTGGTGAATATTGCCAGAGGATACCATGAAGTCTTTTGCATGACTATCGTGGCAAGAATATAGCCAAGAGGGCGAATAAATAAAATCCCATGAGAGACAATAAAGGATAAAAACCACCAGGAGGTCTTTTTGGTCCGAGTATCCAATGATAAAGCCGAAAAGATTGAGCGGGAATAGATTTCAGCCAAACCAAATGGTATGTTCTTTTTGAAGATTTTGTTGAAAAGTGTCATCAAGATTTGGAGAAAGAGGATTCCAGTAAAGGCAAGAAACATAATAATGTTGGCATTGCAAGTTGTGGAAGAGATTTCAGGCCAACCATGTTGAGAGTGTGGAGAGCAAAACTCCGATGATAATGTCTTAAGGAGAGAGTTTATCATAGTTCAGGGATTTAATTGTGAGAAATAATATTTACTCTGTATGTTTTCTTTGATCGTATGCAAACAAAAAGTTTAATAATAGATATATTTTAATGACGTAAAAACGATCGATCTAATTTTAATTGGATCGAATTGAATTGATTGAAGTTTATGAAAGAGTTTGTTTTTGGCCCTTCCTTGGGGTCAAAGATAACTTGGTCAATTATTTCATGAAATTGATCACAGAACAAGGCTAATCTGCTATGTTTACACTGAGTGAATAGACTCCAGATGTTTGAAATCTCAAAACGAAAAAGGAGACGGAATAGTGCAAAATTAAAGAAGGCAAAACAATAAAAGTTTATTGTGATTATCAAGAGGCTCATTTAATTTATTGATTTGAGGAGGCTAAGCTTTTATTTGACCCATCACAAAGGAAGACGAGAAAAAAAACGATAATGAACCAACGGTAGATGCTTATTTAAAAGTCTTAATTCGCAGAATTTGAATTTTTAATACAAAGGAGGAGACTTGTAATTTGAATTAAAAACTGTAATTAATAATTTGTCTTGAAGTAAAAGGTTATTATGGGTAAGGTTTCGAATGTCTGAATGTCTGAAAGTGTGAAGCTGTTGAAAGAAAGTGGATCAAAATTACATCAGGAGTGATCACTTGATATTCAAAGTGATAATGACAATAAAGCCAACTTGAATTTAAACATCAAGAAGAACTGAATTTGAAAAAAAAATTCCCAAAATTTTAATTTATTCTGTTGAAGTAAAACATTTATTTAATTGGAGTTGAAAAAAACATTTCATTAAAAAAATCAAGGCTAAATTTAAACCCTTGAAAAATCTTAATTCAAATTAAGGAATTTTTTCTTTGAAAATCAAAATTTTGTTTTTCATTTTTCGTAAATTTTCTTTTTATTTCAAACTTTTTCTTTCAATTCCTCAATTCTCACCATCACAAAAAACTCACTTGAATTTTTTGAGAGGGAAAATCATACTATTAAATCGTGTAGCTTAATCATTAATTTCAATTTTTGAATCATGAATTAATTGCAAAATTTAGTTCAAGTCTTTTTATCAAAAGTGTTTATTAAGTGAAAATGAAAAAATAGTTCTTCAAGCAAGTCTTTTCCCCAATAGCAAATAGTTCAAAAACAAAATGTTTTACTTTGACAGCTCAGGAATTTCTGGCAAAAATATGAATAAAAAAAGAGAAAGGTAATCTAGATATTTCTAATTTACAAAGAGACCTTTCTGTGAAATTTTTTGGGAAATCCCTCAAATTCAAGAAAGTGGTAGGTTCAATCGTGTCCTTTTTCTTCATCTTGAATGCCTGAGAAACCAAAAATCCATTTTTCAGTTTTTTTTAAAATGAAAAATCATTACAATCTGTCTCGAATGATAGTATTTTCGTTTCAAAAATTTCCTAGGAATAATAAATCTTCGAATTTTTAATCTATAATAAAGTCCTTTTTCATATAATAAAACGATAAAAGATATTTCATGGTAAGGATATCTCATGGTTCATACTTCCTCCTCAATATTTCATATTCTAATCAATTTTTCTTATGATGAATAAAGTTCTTTTTCTAATTCTTCACCTTCTTTAACTTCTTTAGGGTCACTGCTATTCTTTTTCTTCATCACCAAAATTAAAAGGTACACTTTAATTGTGCCCTTGATAATAAAGTAAGCAAGAATAATTGGGAGAGCTCTTGAAGTCAACAATTTAACAAGTTCAACAAAGGTTTCTCTGTATTTTTCAAAGTTGGGCTTCTCACTGACGTCAACGATACGGCAAAGAGGGAAATCCTTGAAGAAGACTGAAGCGTAAGTTCCCAAGTGGTCAACCATGCCATAATTTAAAACTTCTTGTCCTGCGAAAGCTTGTC
>Ga0182738_1002990_pt1 | contig 19646 bp, 7 predicted proteins | sample eDN5th30CBELigMG_FD_128876 | JGI IMG/M metagenome (GOLD analysis project Ga0182738, IMG submission 128876) | Enriched Miracle-Growth compost microbial communities from Emeryville, California, USA - eDNA 5th pass 30_C BE-Lig MG (version 2)... ... | reverse complement strand
TCTGCAAGACCCCTGAGCCCTTCAAATACCTCAAATATTCTTCATTATGAAAATCTCACTGGTCCAGGGGAGGTTCATCATCTTCATCGACAAGATCTGAGGGCTTATGCTAGGGATCCAAGTTTCCTTTATAATCAAGATAATACGTCGAATATAATGAATATGAGCCAGACAGCGAACTTAGACAGGAAATACCTTAGAACTTCTAATATACATGCTTCGTATGAGGAAGGATCATTTGTTTCTGTTGATAATGAAGGAACAGCACATTGGAATATCGAAGGCGTCAGAAACTCAAAAAATCGTCCTTTGGCTCAGAGCACAAAAGACTTGAGAAACCTGATGGAAGCAAAAGAAGATCATAAGATCATCAGTGAGCTTAATGAGATTATTGAAGGTTTAGCGTCTGTTCAAGATTTTACTGACCCTACTCTTATGGAAGAAGTGATAAAGAACATGATAAAAATCATTGAAATTCTTCGTGTTTTCCCTCCTGCTAAGCATCATTTCATGTTAAACTATGGCCTTACAGGCCTTATCGACGTCCTTGAACAAAGCGAAATCCCCGTCGTTACCCATGTAACCCTCCAGCTTATCAATCAAATCATCGAAAACGACCCACACCTTCAAGAACAATCTTGCATTTTCGGAATTCTCCCTTATATGATCAAATATACTCAAGCTGAATATCCAAGATATGTCCGTGTAGAAGCCGCTTATTACCTCGGACAACTCGCCAGAGGCATTACCACGCTCCAAATCTTCATCGCTTCTGGCGGTTTCAAGGCTTTGGTAGAGCTTTTGGACCTGAATTATGAGGAAAATAAGGATCTAATCTGTCTTGCAATTGATAGCTTGATCTGGATTTTCGATATGAACATTTTGCTCACACAACATCTCTGCAGAATTCTCTTCAAGCTCGGTATTTTCCAACGCTTGGTGCTTCTTATTGGAAATCTCTACACAGATAAAGATGAAAATGCTCATCAATATCTCTTCAAAGCTCTCAATCTTATGGTCAGCTTTGCTAAATGTGAAGATAGTAATATTCGACAACTAATGTGTGAAGATGAGATCCTTCTTGTCCTCCAAATCTACCTCAAAAACTTCGCTCCCACACCTCCTATCCTCTGCAAAGTCGTCCGTATTATCAGGTTCATCTCTAGCGAACCCTCTATTCTTAACAAACTCGAACTTATCGGCATTCTCCCAATCATCCTAGACCTTACGTCCAAAGCGATCGCCAACTCGAAATCTATCAATGAGAACGAGGAAATCCTCATAGATCTCACGAATATCCTGTTCCACATGTGTAAACTGAACACGAAGCGTCAAGAACAGATCGCAATGAAAGGTGGTATCCCTTTACTTATCCACCTGACACAGAAAACTACAAAGGATATCGAGAGAATCACGCTCCCACTCTTATGTCAATTTGTGCAGACTTCGCCAATTACGAGAAAGAAGCTCTGGGAAAACGGCGGTCCAAAGATATTCTTAGACTACCTCGATGATGATTATTACCAAGCAAAAATCCTTGATACGATAGCGTTCTGGCTAGGCTGTGATCAATCAGAAATCGAAAATATTCTTATTGATTATCATGTCTTTACAAAACTGATTGAGGTTTTCCAAAATGCAAACAAAACGACTTTCCAACAGATAGTCCCGATTTACTTAAGGCTGATCCAGTACTCTGATAAGTTCGGAATAAAACTCTCAAACACACCAGAATTTCTTAAGGAAATCGTTGAAAGACTTGATGTGGACTTAATACAGAATAATGAGAAGGTTGCGAGTGGAAAAAGCTCGATGAGCAAGCATAGAAACGTGCCAAGTGGAGGAAAGAAGCACGTGAGGATCGAATGTTCGAATCCTTCAGCTCTTGTGAGAAAGGAACTGTTGGATATTTTGTTACATTTATGCTTCAGACATTCGAATCCTAGACAATTATTGAATGAACATAATCTGTATTTGATTATTATGCAGATTTTGCATAATGAAGATATGGTTATTCTTGAAGGAAAGGCCGCACAGTTGTGGCAGATTTATTCGGGTGGCTCTGGTCTTCCTATGAAATATGAAGCTCATTAAGATAATTTGTAAGAAAGTTATTCGTTTTTTGTCTCATTGTAACATTGCATCTACTACTACTCAATTCAAAAATTTGGTCTAACCCCATTGCAACACAATCTCTCTTTAACAATTCTCCAATAAATCAAGTCACATATTAAATTAAGATTCTAAAGACACCACATATCATGATGTTTTTTATATTTTTTATTTCAGATTTCCAAGCCAAAAACCTCTTGAATTAATTTATATTGTGAGTATAAACCCTTTATTTTTTAAAAACACACATTCACTCTATTCTCACTATTTCCACAACACATACAATAAAATTTTTATTTCCACTCCCAAAAACTCAAATTTACTCTTTATCTCATCGAATCGAATTAATCTCCCTTCAAAAACTTCAAACATCCCCTTCCATTTCCACCATGCAGAACATCAACGACGATGTCGTTTCCCAATGCTGCCAGACCCTTCTCGCTGGCGGTGAATGCGATTACTCCGACCTTGCTTTCCAAAAGGACGTCTACGACCCAACATACTATAATGCTCCTGCAATTTACATGACAATCCTCACAATTATCACCCTATTTGTCGTAGGTGTCGCTATTAAAAACCTCAAAGAAATCTACGCTTCTCGTAAACAGATGAGCATCAAAAACTCTTTACTAATGAACTCTCTTGTCTGTCTTGCCGTTTTCTGTAAATTTCATTCATTTTTAAAATCTTTTCTTACCATTTTCAAGTCCTTTTCCTTTACGCTCTCGACGGCCCTATCAGACTCTTATTCAAATCTTACGGATTTGCCCCTTTAGGAATCCAAGTCCTTCAGGTCGGTACTGTTGGATTTTTCTTATACACATTGGCTTATGCTTCTTATACATGGTAAAAAACATTGGCTTTGAAATCTTCGCATAATGAGAATACAAGGATAAAATTGATCAGCGTTTATAAAGAGAAATGGGGAGATAATAAGTTCACAAAAATCATCAAACTTTTGCTCTTCGCTGATGTCGTGTTTATCACCATCATTATTGTTATGAATGTCACCGTCATTCTTGTCACAGATTTCGATTTCAATATCGCTCTTACCATGTAAAATACTCTCCTAGAATGGTCTTCTAACCTTTGGAACTAGCTCGTTTTTGTTCCTTTCTATTGGAACATTTATCAATGGAGTCGCATTTAGCATCAGTTGCTGGGTTTTGGCTACACATCTTAAAGTCATTTACAATTTCGATGCTAGAAAGCAAACAAAGGTATTCTTATTGAGAATAAAAAGGGGCTCTTTATTAAATATGTTCTCTAATAGGTTAAAGTTTTGAGAGCATTTGCGTGGTTTATTGCTTTTCTCGTTTTGGCTAGAGTTGTGAATGATATGTATAGCTATGCCGTTCCTGAATGGCAAACAGAACTTAAAATCGACACCTATTGCAATAAATCTCAAGGAGGGTAATTTCCTTTATTGAGAGTCTTTGTTAATACTGATTATAATAGCTCATTATATCTGTTCTTTTACATGATTTTTGCTGATTTGTTGCCTCAATTGCTCTTCTTGGTGATCTTCTCGCCTTCTAATCCTCAAAAAACGAACGATGATTCTCCGAATGGTATCGATAATTATGTGAAACTGAGCTCATTTTATGTGTAGAAATTGATTGGAATCGTGATGATAGTTCAGATGAAATTGAGTCTCCTCTTTTCAGATAAGAAAGAAGAGAATAGCTATTGTGACTATATTCAAAGATATTGTGTAATATTGTTGAAAAATTGGTTTACTGTAATGTCGCTGTCATCTTGTTATTTGTATTTTACAAAGTATAAAGAAATGTGCTTTGCCTTGCTTCTCTTTGAATTGTCAAAATCTTATTTAATGTTTTCGCGAAAAGAATGATGTGTTCTGGAAATATAAAAAAGATCAAACCCATAATTTTTAGACAAAAAATGTCATTCACTCAATACTGTTATTTTTGCCTCCATAATGATTTCCCTCAAACGGTTTTCAAACAGACAAAAAAAAATTTTAACTTCAATTTTCGGCAAGAAACATCTCAAAAAAAAAATTGTCCCAGTTTCTGTGGAAAATTCAGGTCTATCTCGTATTTATAGAAAAGACCGTTTAAACAAAATCTCAATCCTTTAGTTTATTTCGAATCAATAGACCTAAAAATTGCCCCAAAAAAATCTTTCGTCTTCTATTGATAAATTTTTATCATTTTTATTGCTCCAGAGATTCATTCAGAAAACTTACAATAGAACTTTCATGAATGTTTCGAGAAACATTTTCAACTAAAATTGTAAAAATCCAGTCTCTAAAAAAAATCGTTCACAACACATAGTAGAAAATTTCAATATAGAAGCCAAGTCTAATCAGGCTCTCCAACCTCTTTTCCTCGAAAGCATAATTTTTCTTGACTTGACTTCAATAAAATATTTTTTACAGAACAAATTAAACAAAGACAAAAACTATCAAATTATAAGACCAAAATAATCCCCAAATCGAGGACACCAAGTGTCTCAAGAATATTCCATTTCTTCTAAAACACCTATTTTCCTCTTCAAACTCTCTACCTTCTCCCTCTTTCTTCTCTTTCCTATTCCTTCTCTCTCTTTTTCTTTCTCTTCAAGATCTTCTTCCCATTATCCATCATTCTATTCTCATCTTCTTCATCCATCTTCCCATCCTTTCCGATCCATTTTTGTCAGAGATAACCCTCACAGCTTGAAAATTATCCAGCCCTTCCTGATTAACTATACAGAAAACTCGAATTTACAAAGAAAATTTGAACTAGAAAGGTCCTAACAGCCCAAGAGAGGCCATTTTTTATGGAGAAATTTGAAGCAAATTCTTCTGAAAATCTTCATATTAACAACATCAAAACATTCATAGATACGTCCAATCAGACGCCAGACTCAAGAACATACTTCATAACTAAAAATTTAACCGACGTGACTTTATATATGAAACTCTTTTTTATTTTTTGACACAAAATTTCTTTGTTTTTTAAAAAAGGCCTGCTTTATTTCTTTATCCTTTCTCTCCCTTTTTGTCTCAATTTAATTATAATTAATCTCCTTCTTCCTCTTTCCTTCCACTCTCCTTCGCACCAACTCTTCATCTTCCTCATAATTTTGTCCTTTTCGTCTTCGAAATTTTCTTTTTGTTCTTCTTGACATAGAAGAGGAATTTTGGTTCATATTACAAGGGAAAAGTGTTCATTAGAGTGACCTGAAGAGGTCTGAAACAGTAAAGGGTCTATAGGGAGAGGAGAAAGGAGCACAGAGGGAGCCAAGATTAGTTCAAAATCTGTGTTCAGGAAAAGTTAATAGGAATGAGCCAATCAGAATCGAGGAGAGGAAATATTTAAACAAGTATTAATTAAAATTAAATAATTTTAATTTTAAAATTTGTTTTAACAATTAAATTAAATTAATTGTCATCTCAGTATCAAACACTAAAAAATTCCTAAAAAGTAAGATTTCACACTCTGTTTTTAAATTTGTTTGCCGTTTTTTTGCTCTTTTTAATTGCAAGTTCCACCTCACCCAAATTAACTTTATTTTCAACTTTCACTCAGAACTTCCTTTTCAATGCTCTTTCAGAACCTCCAGCCATCTTTTTCTTTCATTTTCTTTGACAATTTTCTAACATTTTCTCTAGAATGAACGCATACGGAATGAGCATGGGAATGGACAACAGCGCCTATGGGTAACAATTTCTTCCTTTGTTCCTTTATAATAATTTTTTTAGAGCTGCAATGAAAGCACAAGGTAACTTTATCATAAAGAAAATTCTCTTTTCAAAAATAATAAAATTCCTTTTTACAAAAAATTTTCAACCAGCTTCTAACATCTTCCCTCAGGTTTGGACCTTTATGGAATGGCTGAAAGATTTGGAAATAACGATGCTAGTTATATGTAAAATTTTCCCTGCTAAATTTTGTCATAATTTTTTGAAAAAAGGGGCGGAAATTTAGGATTCAATACAAATATGGGCAATATGGGCCTTGGTGATGTTAACGGCTCCATGGGCTCTATGGGCTTTGGTAAGGATTTCATTGAGAAAACGATGTCCTGAGTGCTTGTTATTAGATAATATGCTTCCTCCACCTGATCAGAATATGAACTATTATCAAGAATATTGCCGACTTTTTATTGCAAATGTTGTCTTGACTTCACAAATGAAAGAACTGATTGCTGAGAAAAATGAACTTTTAGCTCGTGTTAATGACCTCGAAGTACTTTTTTATTGAAAAATTCGTCTCATTTTCTCCCTCTTTATTATAGAGAAAACCAGAAAAAGTCCAAACTGTAACAAGTGATGACCAAAAGCAAAAAAGACATCGACGTAAAAAGGCTGAAATTGACAGTATGTTTAAATGTCCTGAGCCTAATTGTCAGAAAGCTTACGGGTATTTTCCTTTCCTTTACCTCACAATAATCCTTTCCTTTAGTTCTGAAGGCTCATTATTCCAGCACATAAGACTTAAGCATCCCGATTTGACAGCAAATCCTGACTGGAAGGCTCAATTGGTGAGTCAATTGGAGTTGAGCGGAGGAAATGAAGAAAGTCCCAATAGCTAAATTGAGAAGGGAAAATTGCCAAAAATAAGTCGCTGCTGATTAAATAAAAAGTTTTTGTATTAGGTTGGTTCCATAATTGATGTATATAGTTCTATATAGATTATTCTATCAACATCAGTAAAATCAAAAGTTTTTCCATCTAAAGAAAATTCGATAAAAATAATGTACCCTCGGTGATTTATTCTTAAAGAAAGTGACTTCTCTTTCTATTTAATAATCATAGTTAATTCATTTTTTTCATTAAATGAAGGTAGAGTTTTCGTTATAAAAGGGGAAGATTCTGAAAAAATCAAAGGAGAATTCCGGTGAAGAAATAAATCAGAAGCATTAAAAAACATTTAAAATTTTATAATTTGCATGGATTTCTTTTTAATTATACTCTTAAAACGCAGGATTTTCCACTAAAATTCCACCATTTTAACGTTCCATTTTTAAAAGTATCTTGGGCAATTTAAATAATTTAACTATCCTTCCTCAATTTTCCTAATCACCTTCATTTAAGTTTTTCGACGATTTTCACTCTCTCCTAATTCTTGAAAAATATTTTTTAACTCCTTGAATGCAGGAAAATCTTCGAAAGACTTTTCTTTATGCTTGACTGCAGAACATTCCCAATACTGGTTAAATAAAGAATTTTCCTCAAACTAAACCTCCATAAGCTCACAGAACAATAATAAGTTTGGACTTGCTCTTATTGAAAGTATATTGGCGCGACCCTTTCCAAAAAATTTGCTCCACCAGAAACAGTTTTTTTTAGACGCTCCCCACTCTAGGAGTTAAAAAGTCTGATAAAGAGACTCTTTCTTTCCATAATTTAGATGTTATTTCCATCTTCTGGTATCAAGGAATCCATCTAAGCTCCTTTTTTTACATTCTCTCAAGATTGAATTGAGGCTAGGTAGAGGCTTTCAGGCTGGCGAGAGTGTACCTTCTTTGATCAAAAATGCACTGTTTGATTGTGTGAGCGGTTTTAAGTTTGAGTCTGAATCGAAACAGTGTAATAAGAGAGGAGATTATTCTAGGACCTCGAAAATAAGGTTTCAACGAACAATGTCAATTGAAATGAGCCTTCATTTCAATATTCAAACGTGTTGATAAAAATATTATTATTTCGAATTCTACAGGACTGCGATCAGACAATGCCCAGGATTATTTAACTGTGAGATCTGCAAAATAGTTTGGAGGCAAAACATAATGTTTAACTCATAAAAAAACAAGTATCAATCCATTGTTCAAACAAAGAGGAAAACTACCTATATGAATTTTCATTTCATTGTCTTTTTTAACACAATAAATCATGTGAGTGAGTGTTTTTTTGAATGATGTCATATTGACAATTTTATGAGTTTATTACTTCAAGTTAAGACAACTATGTCAGTATTACGGTTTCAAATCACCCTTTAAATAAATAATGATAGATATGAACACTTCTTATCCTTCCTAATCCTGATTATCTTCTAAAGATAGGAAGCAAGCTCTGAAAGAGGAAATTGAATCTCTCTCTGTTTAATATGCATTTTCTTCATCACCACTGCCTCCAATTTGATTTTGGGAAATATTCGTTTCCACATACACAAAGGTTTGAAGACGTGACCAAAAATGCTCACGTTCAAGCTGAGACATTTTCTTATAATCTTGGCAAGTTTCTTCGAAGTCCCAGGGTAAACCCTTTTGCGGTACGCAAGAAATATGATTTAATAAGTCTTCAACAATAGGCCTGTGATCCTGAAAATGGAGAATCCAATTACCAATAAACTTGATCTGATCACCAGTATAATGATTATAGACACAATTATCATTGTTAAGAACAAATTTCTGCTCATCTTTGTTTTTTAATAAATATTCCCAAACGTTCTTTTCAAGAGTACCCTCGAGATCAAACAAACACTCTAGCTTTTTGAAGTCTTCCAAGACTTCGTCAATTTGACTTTCAGAATCTAGAAAAGAAAAATCCACAGCTATCTCAGATATCTGAGAGGAAAAACGAAGCAAGAGCCAAAAGCGAAAACCATAAGTGTTGTATGCTTCAAAAAGCCCCTCAAAAGACCATTTCAAATCTCTCTGTGGGATAATATCAAGATGGTCTATTAAATCGTCAATTTTTCGTTCATCATTCAAAAAATGTTCGATCCAGTTGTTGATAAATGATAGAACTTCTGAATGGTTGTATTTCCTTAGAATATCAATGCAGTTTCTCTTTAAAACACATTTCCACACCTTCTCCTCGAAGAACTTCTTCAAATTCAAAACATCCTTCAATCTTTCGAGTTCAGCCATAAATCTATCATTTTGATCACTCATATCTTCATTTCGGGCGGATCTGACTTTCATTTCAGAGTGTAAACTTAGAATTGACCAGAAATCTGGACCAGAGTGTTCGTACGCTGCGAAAGCTTCTTCAAAATTCCATTGTAGAGTTTTACCTGGAAGAGAATCAAGATGTTTCATTAAATCCTCAATTTTTTCTTCATCAGCTTTGAATTTTTCCACCCACTGGTTCACAAATGACATAATACTCTTCTTTTGATGTTTCACCAAGTTTTCCAAGTGATTATTTTTCAAAATATATTCCCAGCCTTCAGGTGTCAATGATCTTTTTAGACCAAGATATTTGTACAGTTTCTCCAGCTTTAATTCACAATTCCAGCGATTGTTTTCAAGTACTTTCTTTGAACCAATTTTCATATTATCTATTTCAGAGTGTAGACTAAGCAATAACCAGAAGCTGTCAAATTCTTGATCCTCCTCTTCATCTGAAAGATCAGTTTCGTTTTTTTTAATCCGCTTGTTTTCGTATACAAAGAGTGTCTCTTCAAAAGTCCATTGCAAGTGTTGTCCTGGAATAAAATGAAGATGTTTTAGCAAGTCGTCAATTTTTGACTCATCTTCTTGAAAATGTGCAATCCAATCTTGAATAAATTTTATGTTTGGGTCTGTTGTAAAACGATAATAGTTAGCTAAATTCTCTTTGTAGCCTTTTTCTGAGATAAAATTCCAGACTTCTCGACTCAAAGACTCGTAAAAACGAAAAAGATTTGCTCTCTTCTCAAATCTTTCGAGAAAAACATAAAAGCTTTCTCGAGAACAGCACCTTGTCTCGTCTTGTGTCTCTATGCGAGCTTCTATCTCATCACTATATTTCTTTTCATTTAAACTCCACCAATTTTCAAATTGATCAGGCTTCAAATACAGTGCATTCCATAAATCTTCATCTTGGTCTAATTTATAGAGATGCATAAGACGGTGATAGTTTTTGCACTTTTTGCACCTCTCTGAGCCCAAATTGATTACAGCTGGAACATCTTTTTTGAAGTTTGCTAGCTTGACTGCCATAATGAGAGCAATTATATGGTTTGATAAGTAATATTCATTTTCTCTTTTCCCATCTTCCAGAACTGTGAATATGTAAAAGCCTTGCTTTAGATGAGGAATTATTTGTTTATAAATTTCACGTGCGTTTTTTGGTGTATTTTCAACAAAATTTCTTATTTTCTTATTGACCAATACGTTCCAATCAGATTCAGAGATATTATTGCTGGAGTATTCAGAATTCTTGTGATCAAGATAAAACTCCGTCTGATTGTGCTTTGACACTGCTTTGAGATCTGCACCATATTCTTGTGTAACATGGGTAATGTTATATGTGTCTAGCATCCAAGTTAATCTTTGTTGAGTAATATACTCATAAATTTTATTGAGAAGCCCTGCAATAATCACGCAAAGTCTCGCCATATTCTCTGCTAAACTTGTTTTTTCATCAGTATTGAGGTCTTTGTCCCATTTTTCCTTTATCAGATTATTTGAAAGTTTGAGCTCCTCAGCAAGGAGTCGGTTAATTACTCGAAATCCAGATTCCTTTGCTTCGTTACTGACCTTCAATTGAAGGGTTGATTGCTCTCCGATACCATGTTCTGAGAGAGTTTTTCTATCTTGCACTTGACTTCCTAATATTGTGAGATTCTGCTTCTCAGGGAGAATCCCTTCAATTTCATGAATTTTTGCCTTGATAGCTTCAATAGTGTCAGACTGTTGAACATCTAAAGTAATGGTCTTGGTTGTGATAACTTCGACAAGGATTTGCATTGCTTATTAGTTTTAAATGTAGTGATTATACAGTGAATCAACCCTGGTGCTGGAAATATAAAAAAATTTTTTGAAGAGAATTTTTTTATGCTCAACTGAGGAACGTCTTCAATATCGGTATGCCTTCAGTAAAATATTTTCCTTGACAGAAATCTCGATTAGCTCAGAGAGAAATAGTAATCCCGAACCTGTTCTTATTAAAAGCATATCAATATAGGCCTTTTCAAAAAAGTTTTCTTCATCAGAAACAGACCTTTTTGTCATTGTTTCAGGTCTGATGATCCTCTTTCCTCAAATGAAAAATGTGGAGTTTGAAGAATAACTCAACATATTGTCTCGGAGAATGAGGAGTAGTCAGTCCTGGAGAAGAGTGAGATGATAATGGAAATGAGAAATTCTTTTAAAGGCATTTTCCTTTGCTTCAGTGTGAGAGAGTTTGCATTTTTCGTTTGAGGAAAAAGTTCTAGTTCTCCTAAATATCAACTCAATTGCGACACGCAATTTTAGTGAATTAAATTCCAGATGATTTCAATCTTCAAAGCATCTGCTTCTTCCAAAAACAAAATGCTTGGCAACACTAAAAATCGGCTCGTTTTAAAGATTTTTTCAAAAAGGCTAAAAAAGCAAACAAGTTTTTTCTGGCTGAAACCCCTAACAAATGAAGAGATCTGAGAAAAGTTTTGTTGAGAGTTTGAGAGTTTAATTTTCCGCAGTCAAGGGGAGAAAGATAAATTTACAGGTGTAGCAATATTGATGATACGTTCCATACCGAATGAGTGAAGAAAATGGAGGTTTCGGAGGAGCTTCTCTGCGAATTTTTGAGGATGGAAATTTCAACAGAAGGACTCTTTGGAGGTTTTCTAAGGCTCTCAGCAATTTAGTCAAGGGCTCCTCTCATTAAGAACCCTTACCGTTTTTTTTTTCACTCCACAGTTTCTCTTTCCAAGGGTCCAAGAAATCACATATTTGAAGGTCCATTAAAGATCAAAGAATTTCAATAAACTTCAATCATTCTTAATTTTTTTCATGCAAAAATCACAAAATACTCAACTCTCGATTTCTCAAATCCCACAAGAAAATAAGAAGAAGTTCCAAGCAAAAAATCAACTAATTATTGGAATTACAAAAACACTCACTCGAACTCTTCCAATAAACAAGAACTACTTCGATTCCAAATTCCTCCATTTTCCAACCCTCCACATCCCTTATATACTCCTCAGTAAACCCTACTTATCTATCCTCCGTATGATTCTCAACTATCTTGAGGGAAAAACAAAATCACTATCCTACTGGGAAATAGAGATTTTAATTCAAAATTTATAAAGCCCTTATTTCCTCTAGATTATTTTTCGTATTCCCTTCTCACTTATTCATTTGCTTTTTCCTTCAATTTAATCAAATTTCCTCAGATATTCCTTTGATGCTTCTCACAATCTTGCTCACTCTTTTGAATCAAAAATTCTTTCAGTGGTATGAAAAAAATCATTCTCCTAATTTTCTCAAGGAATCACCTTTTCCTAATGACTCGCCCACTTTCCTACCAGCTAAATACTAATTTCATCCTCTGTGTCGAATACAGTAGTGTTAATAATCAATTAATTCAATAAACCAAATCAACTGCCTCAGGGGTTCGAGAGAGAGAAAAGACAAAATTAGGTTAAGATTAAGGTGAGTCATAATCAACACATAGCGTATACGTAATATACGACGGACTAAAACTATCAAAACTTAATTTAGTAATCTTCAAGGGAATCAAAAAAGACATTGTTTCTCTTTTCAATAAAAAAACTAATTATTTATTTTTTCCTTTCATTTTTTCTCTTTACATGGGAGGAGGTCAATCTGCACCCAACGTCCAATTTTTCCCTTCCCCTTTGTCCTTATCCTCATCCTAGGCTGGTAGAAGAAGCCACGGTCCAGCTCCAATTCTAAACGATGTATATAATCCAAATGGAGGATCCCAAAATAATCCAAATGTTCAACGTCAAAGTAACCCTCAACAAAACCGCGGATCACCCAGCCGATCAGTACTCTAAAGCTTTTCTCTGTAAACTAACTCAAATTTGATAGCGAGGGCACGGAAGTAGCAACAGGTCTTCAGGCGGAAGAGTCGTTGTTATGAATAATGATCTTTTGTTGTTGCAAAATACGGTGAAACTCGTCAAAAGTGCAAAGAATCCAAACTTATACTCCGTCACTTTTACTCTTGATACAACGTTTGAAGCGATTGTTTCTACCTTTTTCTTTGTTCATGACCAACGTGATCCCCTTCTCGAAATTACCTATGAGTCAGTTTCTTCATTTTATGCGTTTTTCTTATTGTCTTTTAGGCTGGCTCCTGATCCAAAATACAATATCCCACCCAAACATTTCAAATACCCAGCAGGCCGTTACATCAAAATTTCTGAAAATTCCTATTGTTTAGAACTTGGAAGATATACAGACGAAGAACTTTCTCATTATACTAACGAACTTTACCCTTTAATTATCAGAGTGGTACCTTAAAGAAATCTTCTCTGCAAAAAAGTAACTCGGGAATAGGAAAAAATCGATCCTAAACAAAAAGAAAAGAAGGTCTTTTTCCATTATTATCACTTCGTTCGTGAAGAAGGCGAACTTGTCATTAAACTTGTCCGCTCAAAACTCGAGGTTCTCTCTATTAAAATCCTCCTTCTTAACAATCCAATTTTAGCTAAATGGGCAAGCATTTGAAGTGAATGAAATCTACGGTATAAACTCTACAGAATTTGGTAAAGAACAAGGCGCTACGTAAGAAGTTTTCTTAAAGAAATCTTTGTATTAATCCTTTCTTTGGAAAATAGTATGGAGGATAGTGAAAAAGAATGCATCATTTGTTTCTCAGACCAACGTGATACAATTATCGTTCCTTGTCGTCATATGTGTATCTGTGTTAACTGTGCAAAATCCCTTCAGGCTCAGCCTAACAGCAAATGTCCTATCTGCAGAAAAGGTAATTTTTCTATTGAAAACCTCGCTCATTTCGCTAGATATTGAATCCTTCTTGAGACTTACAAAGAATATGCCCAACGTGGGAACCTTACAAAATCCTCAAGTCGGCGTGCAGCCAAGTCCTCAGATGGGACCAGGAGCAAATCCTGAGCAAAGCGATCCGTTCCACTTAGGAGGACATTGAGAAAGTGAAGGAGATTCAAAGCTTTTTATAATGATTACTGTGGAATTAGAAAGCTTGGAATGAAGAAATAGTTGTGAATGGGATTTTTAAATGAGATTTTGGATTGTTATTTATTTGAAAAGGAAAGTCGTATTCCGCCAGCCCATCTATACTTTTACCATTTGGTGATGACTTGATAAAAAGATGATGGGGTGCTTATATGATTTTTGTATGAAGGTAAAATCTCGATATAAAGAAGTGTTTATATTTTTACTTTGTCCCCTTAAATATTATTTCTGCTCTCGACAATAATTTGAAATTCCTATATTTAAAAAAATTCTCATGTTTTTCTGAGCCTTAATTTGGTCAGATTTTCTATCAATAAAAGAGGATACTCTGATGTGAATTCTAAAGATATTCCTTTTGATAATTCATTGAGCGAAAGCTCAGTATTGAAAATTTTTCTATTGTGAGCTCACTCATAAAGGCTTCAGTTAGATTTGACAGAAAATAGGATCTGTCTAAATTAAGAAAAATTTTTACGGCTATTTTTAGAATGATTTTTCTCAAAAAAGAATTATGAAATTTTTGAGCACCTCTTGAAAATCACTCGAGCAAATTTTGTTGTTTTGATTAAGAACAAATACTAGTCAACCGATCCTTGCTCACTTCTATTGAAATTCTTCCTCCTTCAAACTTGAACTTTTTCCTATTTTTTCAAGCAAACGACGTTTTAAAGACAAAATCACTTTTCTCTACAAGCTAGAGTTTGGAAAAATCCTCTCATTAAATTCGCATGAGTCTTCTGGCCTCTGCTCTTTCTCTTTGAAAATTTTTTGAAGAAAATAAAGCATTGAAAAATAAGAGAAGCTGAGTTTTGAAGGGAGAGAAATGGGAAATTCCTGATAAATTAAGAAAATTCGATTTCTTATCTGGTCAGATTCCTCAAAGTACTGCTGGCAAAATTGGTCAATATCTGCAAAGAAAGGAATTTACTTTTAGAAGATTTTGAAGGAGAGAAAAATAAGCAGGCGAGTTTAGTTCTATCAAAGTACGAGTCTTTTCAGAATTCATTCATGAATTAAATCTCAAAGTCATATAAACCGATCAAAACACCTCAGAGATAGGAGTTTCTGATAAGAGAGAACAATCCTTATCGCATAAAATATTATTCAAACAAAAACCTATCCAGACAAATCAATAAGCTTCCTACCCATATAAAAACTCCATTTACTATAAAACAATCCCTCCAGGGAAGGAACATGATTACTGAATACTAAGCCAAAAAATCTTCATTTTTTGCATTCAAAAGACACAAACATTTACACAAGCACATTAAATATAAAAACTCTTTTTTTAAAACAAAAAATCATTTTCACACAAAGAAATTATCTACAAACAAAAAAGCCAAAAAATTTTAGAACGAAATCACAGCATCAAACTCTTTTCATGTACTACTCTCTTACAATAAAATTACCTCAGCAAAACCCCAAGACTGCTTATAAGACTCTCACTTTTGAGATCTTTATTGAGATTCGACTCGAGTTTTGCTTGAATGAGCGCAGCAATTTCTGATTGCTGTCAAAGTGGAATAAGCTCCAGGGAGGAAGCAGATCACTCCAGTGACCCAAAATCCAATACCCTTTGCTGCATTTTTATTGCTTAACGCTTTCGCAATTCCCACGCTAATCAATACAAGCCCCACCAAAAACAGTCCAACAGCCAAAATCAGTTGTCTTTTAGGCAGGATAAACCTGCTAGGAAGCCAATTCCCTGCCATCTGAGCTTGTTCTTTTTCAATGCTTTCAATCACACTTTGTTTTGGAATTGTGATAGCATGATGATCTTGTGGAGATTTTTCGTGATCTAGCTGTATAGAGAGCTTCTTCTGGTCGCTTAAATTTAGTGTACAGGCCGTCATATCATGAGGCTGAGCCATTTGTGCGCTCATCCCGTGGTCAAGGCTTTCATTATGACCGCCTTTGGCGTCTTTGGACATGAAATCGGCTTGGGATTGGTCTGGCTGGATGGAAGGGGTCTCGCAAATGACGTTTTCTGGAGAGATTTGGTCGATGGGAGAAGGGTGTTGCATTGTGTGTTTTGGACAAGAAGGCGAGAAAAAGATGATTATTAAATTTAGGAAAGGGTTGGATTTGTTTAAGAAGAGTCAGAAGGAATTTTAAACAATTTATTTGGTTCACCAGAAATTCGAGTTTCTCACCCGTACATTATTAGGGTCCGCATTTCCCTATTAATTCGTCTTAATATATATTTTAACGCAACATCCAAAGGGGATTTCTCAGTTGCCTCGTTCTAATAATTCCCCCTTGAGAGAACTCGATCTTTTCAGTCTAAGAATTTCGAAGAAAGAGAGCAGAGAGGTCACTGGTAAAAACTATTAAAGACAAAAAATTTATGAGCAAATAAAAATAAGGCCTTTATAAATTCAAAAAACCTCTCGAGAAACCTCTATAATCCCTTATATTCCCATAAAGAAGTCAGATTTCCTGTGGTTGATAGAGCCAATATCTTTGAGGGAGCCTTGAAAAGGCCATGGGAGTGAAGATAGACTTTTTTTGAAAGGGCTTATGAAGGGAGTTCCACTATACAGAAAGACTTTAGGCCGGAAAAATTTGATTTCGGTTACATATTTTTCAAAGAATTACTCTGAATCAATCATAATTTATTTAAGAAATTTATTGATCCCCTTTATTTGTTGAAATAATTTTCGGATTCCTTTTCTTTCAAGCTAGTCAGCTCTCTAAAATATCGACAGAATCTTCAAGATACCAGAATACAACGCTTTGATGGACTTGAAGTTTGGTCAGAAAAATTCTCATGATATTCCGGCTTTCATTATTTCCCTTGATTTTATAAGGGCTTTCTTTATATTAAATTTGGTTTTTTATATAATGAATTCCTTCAACAGTGTGCACATACGTGTCATTCCAAAATATCTCAAGAAATGGAGATATTCTGCTTATCTACATTCTTCTTTGCTCTTTTCTTTCTCTCTTCAGGTCTTTCTCCACAGATACATTCCCTCCTATTTTAACAAGCAAAAAATTATTCATTAATACAATAGGCTGTCGGAATAAGACTGCCCTTCCGGCTATGTCCATTTTTCCAAAGTCCCTTCCACTCCTTTCTAGATATGACATCCTCCCTTAAAAACTTGATGTCTTCTCTTGAAAAAACCTACATTTAAATAGCCTAACAAAAACCCTGAAAGGAAAGACTCAACTCTGGTCTTTGTTCGCTATCTCAGGAACGATACTTCAGATTTGTTCTAGAGGCTCGAGCGATTTGACTCCTCTTCGATCTCTCTTGAAACTCTAAATAGTCAAACTCATCTTCGGCCGTTGAGAGTCAAAGTGCAATGTGAAGTATTGAAGAGTAAGAAAAAATTCTATTCGCTCTGAACTTTTGAGTTTGAGAATAATATAACAGAAAGTTCATGATGAATAGTGGCGAGATGAGATGGTAAAAGTGAACTCAATCGTTTAGGGACTGTTCAGGACTGTTCATGGAAAAGAGATTGAAATGATTTTTTTCTGAAAAATGTTTTTGATTTTTTCTATTTTGATCCCCTGATAAAATAAACAAAAAATTGTGATATAAATTAACTGAGACGAGCATCTTCAAAAGGACAATAAAAAGACATCACGCTAAAATTTTCGCAAAAATCAAATAAAAATAAAATCAGATAAAAAATCTGAGAGAAATGATTAAAAGTTTTTGTTGGACAAATTTCCTTGCAAAATTTGTTGAATTTCTCCAACGACCCTCAAAAATTGTCAAAGGGTTTGCTTAAAAAATTGAAAACTGTTCAGGCCATCTATGCTCTCTTTGATCTCGTTTGAGATTTTATAAAGTGCGAAACACCAAAATAGGAAGGATCCGCAAAATTACCCGAAAATACAGTGAAACTCTTCAAAACACTGAAAAATACCTCAAAATAAGAAACCATTTGTTCAGAGCCAGAGAGAATTTTCTGTAAAAATTGACTCTGCGGTAACTATTTTAGTACAGTGAAACTTATCTAAGTTGGGCACTCTCGGGACCGAAGTTCTGCCCAAAGTACAGAGGTGCCCAACATATAAAAGGAGCTCCTGAAAAACTTTTCTCAAGAGAAAATGGAAGAATTTTTCTGTCACTTTTTTTCACGTGATTTGAAAGGATTTTTTTAATTTTATTGAAATAAATGTTCCTGAAATAGTCCAATAGGAGTTCCTTGACCTTTCAAAAAATTCATAAATTTCATCAATTTTTTTTTTAAATATGAAAAATTTCCAGAAAATTTATTTCTTAAGTGATAAAACTTTCCTTTTTTTTAAAGGGGTGCCCAATATAAAAAGAGGATTCTCTTTAGGAAAAATTTTTCAGAGGCGCCCAAGATACAAAATAGAGAGGTGCCCAAGTTATCAGGGGTCATTTCAAAGAAAGCCTGAAGGTTCACCAAGGGACAGTGACCTTCTGATTCGATTTGATTCTGTAAATAACACACAAATACGTCAAAATTCCAAGAGGAAAGTTAAAGGAAAAAGATGAGGATAGAAACTTGGGGAGCTCGCAGAAAGTCCCAATTTTATATTTCATCGAGACATCTCGCTTGAATAGAAAAGAGTGGTTAGACTCAGAATTTCAAGCTGAACAAAGCTATTAATTGGAATTCTGGGAAGTTAGTTTATTAGAATAAAGACCTAATTTTATACCAAAGCTGGTAAATTCAACAAAGGCTAGTATCGCCCAAAAATATGATTATTTATGAAGAGAACTTGATTTAGGCGTATTTTCTGTACGACCTATCAGTCGAAGCAGAAGGCTGTTGTTTTTTGTTTTTTGTTCGGAAGTCTTCAAATTCATCACCAATGAAGGAAAATTTCATCACAAATTCAAAGAAAAACTTTTCATGGTTTTTTATGAGAAAATAATGAATTTTTCAATATAGAAAGAAAATGATTGTTGTAAATTATGATGATTGTTTGAGTCCTCAGACTCGGCAATCCATACAACATACTTCATATGTATGCAATAAATAAAATATCAGTACTAAAATTGTTGTAGATTGAAAATAAAAATCTCCCAAAACTTTTTTGATCAACAATGAACTTTTTTTTTGAATGATAAGCGTCCTTCCCAAGAAAATCAGCCAAGGTTTATTTCTCAATTTTGCTTGTTGGAGGATATTTGAAGTTTTTTCATGTAATTTCTCTTACAAAGGAATATCTCACTCTTCAAGCAATTTTGCTTACGTTCAACTTTCAGGAGTTATCTCCGTCAAAATCACGATTTAGTCACAAACAAAGTATTATTTATCATCTTTCTAAAATGGCTTCAGTTAACAAAAGACTTTCGATGAAAATTTCCACAATGCTCTCTCATCAATCTTCCCTCTCATCTTCATTTATTTGACTCTTCTCATAAACAATTCCAAACTTTTCCATCTCCTTCTCCACCTTCTCATTACAAACCCAAGGATGCTCTAACAGCTCTCCAACTTTCGCTCTTTGTTTCACGTCCTTATTCAAACACTTCCTCAGAAAATCCCCACAATCCTTCGAAATAGTTTCTGGCAAAAGAACTTCATCATCTCCAATTAGTTTCATTGCAAATTCCATTGGCTTAAGCCCATAATAAGGAGGCAATCCAGTGAATAATTCAATTATTGTACATCCTAAAGACCAGATGTCAGAACCACTACACACAGGCTCTCCTTTCAGAACTTCTGGAGCCATCCAATACATACAACTATCAAGTATATCGCTATCTT
>Ga0182738_1002989_pt1 | contig 19652 bp, 14 predicted proteins | sample eDN5th30CBELigMG_FD_128876 | JGI IMG/M metagenome (GOLD analysis project Ga0182738, IMG submission 128876) | Enriched Miracle-Growth compost microbial communities from Emeryville, California, USA - eDNA 5th pass 30_C BE-Lig MG (version 2)... ... | reverse complement strand
GCATTTCTGAATCTTGTTGAATCTTTATGAACCTTATTTTCGACGTACACGTCTCCGAGTTGTATTTCCCAGTAGATGGTTGAAGTGGGGAGAGGTTTGACAACAATAACAGGGCTCTTGACATTAACTTTGAGGTCCATAAATTTGGGCTGCTTGAGGTTTCTTTCTGCATTTTCTTCACTAATTTGAGTCGCGACTTCAGGGTCTTCATCTTCCTTCGCGGTGGAGGATTCTTCTGGAGGAGTTACTGCAGGGACGACTTGTGTTGAAATATAGTCAACTAATCTCAAGATTGGTTTTTGGATGTAATTGAGTCGGATTTTGCCAACTAAAACATCAACAAACATGTAGGTGTTTGTGGCATTTTTAGCTTCAGGATGTTGAGGTTCATATTGTAAGAAGCTGAGTTCAAGAAGATTTTCATTTTCTTCTGCCACTCCAATCAGCTCATACTTGTTTATTTTGTCATAATGGAGGTTAGAATCAATTGTATTAGGATAGTTGGTTGTCTCGAATAACTGAATATTTCCAAGAACACCTTCAAATTCAAGGAGATGTAGTTTTTGGCGGACTTTGAAACTGGTATTTTTCAAGGCAAGTTCACCAATGCACATGTGATTTTTCATATGAACAAGACGAACACCAACTTCTTTCAAATTGATCTCTAGACCCAGGAGAGTGGTAGGAGTGCGATCAGTGAAGGTAGTTTCTTCTTTCTTTTGAGCCTTGACCTCGTGTGTTTTCTTTCTCTCAGGAGGAGCTTTGTTGACCGTTGAGGCATCCATTCCTTGGGGAGAAGGAGGTAAAAGGAACTTCATGACTCCGCCAAGGACTTCAGGTTTAAGATTGACGTAAAGATATCCGAAATTGACTTGAATGAGAGTGTCTGTCATTTTTTCATGGTAATTTGGATGATCTTTCTCCATCTGAACCAAGTGAATTTCGATTAAATCAGACTCTTTGCCTGTTGGAGTATGAGAAGTAACAAGGCTTTGTAGGTTTGGATTGGTGAATTTGAAGAAAGAATCATGGATTTCGAGAGCTTGGAGTTTGATATCCATGAGAGTTTTCTTGGGTTTTTTGGTAACATCGAGCTCTAGGTTATTTGTATCGAGTTGAATCAATTTCATTGAAGAATTGTCTGGGTGTAAGATGTTTAATTTTAGTTCTTCAATTTTCAGATTGACTTTCATTTCTGTCAATTCATAGTCTATTTCTTCAGCTTCGAGAGATTCTTCAGGGAGTTTGGATTTCTGTTTTCTGAAACTTTTTGATCTGACAAAAGTATTGAGAGAGGCTGTACCAGATTCATCTATTGCATCGATTAGAGTCTCAAGCCAGTTTCTCAACTCAATTTCATTTTCTGCAGCGAAATATGCTTTATTATATCGATTTTCAAGCTAAATAATTAGAATAATGAGAAAATAAAAATTTATCATACGCTAAAGGCAAATTTCTTTTCAGCACCTTCACATTCTGAGAGGATACCATTTTTGATGAAATAAGTTGATGCTGGTTTTTGATCATCCTCATGTTTAAAGAGGTACAAATATCTTCCTTTGAGAATTGTCTGGCATTTCGTCCAAGCATTCTTCCTCTTTTTCTTTTCTCTAAGATAGAGAGTTCCGGAATAGTCATGATTGGCTTCTAATTTTTCTTTTTCATTTTCGACAATCTCCATCTCAGACTTTATTTGAACATCAAGCAAGTCTGGGATTTTGAGCAATCCTTGATAAACATCTTTTCTTAATTGCAAGTGAACGATAGGGATTGTCACTTCAACATTGAGCTTTGATTGTCCTTTACCCTCAGGAGCATTTTCCATATGAGGAAGCATTTTCTCTAATTTGACTCGAATATCAAACTTTTCAATAAGATTGAATGCCTTTTTATATTCTTCGTTTTCAGTCTTGCTCAAAAGTGACAGATCATTCTTTTCGATAAGGCTTTTCTGTGTTTTCATGTAGAGACTATGGGAAGGATAATATTGGAACTTGATATCTCCTAATGCCATATCAAATAAGTCATAAATGAGAGTTTCTGTAGACATTGGATCTTGACTTCCAGCAATAAAATGCCCAAGGTTGAGAACCCAGCATTCACTCTTGAGATCTCCATTTTGCAACAAAGGAACAACAATAACAGGCGCAGCAATATCAACTGAAATATATTGTCTTTTAAATGGTTCAGGTTCTTGTTGAGCAGGTTTTTCCTTTGGCTTAAGCTCCTTAATGCCTTCCTTCTTATCAGCTTGATCCATTGCTTGTGACTTGAGAGCTTCATTATTTTTAGCAAGAGTAGAGTAATCTTGCAATCTATCAAGAAGAGCTTTTCGATAAACAATCTCAAGCTGCTGAGCCTTTAAGCTGATATAGGTTCCTTCTTTACGTCCCATAGGACAGTCTTCAAAGGTCAAAGATAGCAGGTTGCCTGAGGTTTCTGGTGGATGCCAATAGTTTACTCTGCGAATTATGTGAGTATCAATGTAATCAGCAGAGCCAGCATATCTAGTTCTCAAGCTCAAACTGAGATCTTTCAATGCAACATCAACGGTTTTTGTTTGAGAGGTGATGTGTCCATCAGCGATGAGGCCTTTATAATTAAATGAAATGCCTTCTTCGTTGCCTGCTTCAGTTGTGTTGATGATACAGATCATGCCTCCTTCTAAGATAAACCTGAATTTTAAAAGATTTCTGGAATCTTCAGTTTCAACATCAGATTCTTCAGGGAAAGATTCTTCAATGTATTTTTCTATTTTTTGCATATCTTCACTTTCCCAGAAAGAAGAATGAGCAGTTGAGACTGAAACTTCTTCTTCCTCTTCTCTGGGAGGAGTTTCTTGCTCCTTTTCTTCTTCGTCTGTTCTGTAGAAACTGAAATTCTTGAAAAACAAGTCTTTAATAAACTTTCTCTTTTTTCCCTTTTTAGCTTCGCTCTCTTCCTTCTTTTGACTTAGTTCTCTCATTTTCTTGCTCTTTTCAAGTTCCTTGAGTTTTTGCTTCATAGCAGTTCCAATATCCTGATCAGGGAGTGTCATCAATAATTCTTCGAATAGTTGGGTTTGTTCTGGTCCATCAAGAGCAGCTTGTACGTTTTTCATATTTCTGAATCCTTCTTCAGGATCTTTGAGTCTGATTTTCTCAAAAAGCATTTTGAACTCTTCAAGCTGAAGTTGACGTTGAGATTCTGCCTCTGTTTCGGTCATGAGTTCTTCGACTTGCTGCTGTCTCTTTTTCATTGCTCTGTATCTGAATTTCTGATAGTCATTCAAGTATTCAACAAGCTGGAGCATATCTTCAACTTGAGTCTTTTTGATAATGATATCAATTGGGATAATCTGAAGAGAAAGATCAAATTCAGGATTCTCTCTGGTTTCTGGGTCTTTTCTATTCTTTTGGGTAAGTCTGCATTCAGCTGAGATGCTGATTATATACATATCTTTGTTTTGATCCTTGTAGTCTCTTAGAATATGATCCTTCATATGTTGTTTGGCCATTGCAGGAAGAAGCGATCCATAAAGGACTTTTACGTTGGAATCCCAATAAACACCGAGATTTTTAAGCGAAAGTTTCTTTCTCATCGGAAGCAGTTTATTTTCTGGGACAGTTCTGTCAATAAACTCGAATTCCCAGTTTTCGTTTGTCGTATGAAGAACAATCTCATCTAAAGTTATACCCCAAGCAAATTGCCTTTCTGGTAATGGATCTTCAAATCTTAAATGGATATTACGTATAGTGATCTACAATATTGAGATGAAGAAGGAACAAGAATCATTCTTACTTGAATGTTATCGATGGCTTTTTCTGAAAGTCGAGCAATTAAGCTTTGTTCTTCAGGAAGATTTTCTCCATTTTGTTTTTTCTCTTTTTCTTTTTGAGCCAACTTTGCAGTATAATTTTGTACAAAAGTATTCATCATCCTGAGCTTTTGATTGACAGTTCTAAAGTCAATACTTTTCCATGACTCCTTGTCAATAGGTTGCAAAATGAGATGAATATCTTCAATCAGCACTTCGATAGGCTTGCTGCCAAGATGTTTCCAAGGAATGGAGATTGAGAGATTGCCTATCGAGCTGTAGTTCATTTTTAATGGAAGGTCAAGCATCTCTAAGACTTCAGGCTTGACAGCGACTTGGCTGATGGAAACATTACCCTGCCACAAACCAAGTTTAAAGTTGTTTCGATCAATGCCCTCAATATATGGACCGAGGACATTCAGTAAGACTTTTTCGAGAAGTCGCTCAAACATTTTGATGTTAGAAAGGTTTATATTTTACGATATTGAAATGATAGAATTATAGAGAGAAAAATAGGGATATAATTGTTTTTTGAGATTTGGAGCGTGAATTTTTTCTATACTTTCGATAAAGAATATCAAAATTACTCGGGTCTAAATTTATTAATCAGTTATTTTGATCAATTAGAAAATTCGATAGGGTTGAAAAATGACACTCAGAAGAGGCGCTTAGTTCTGTAGGGCTAATGAAGGATGAATGAGAGAGATAGAGCGTGATGACTAAGAGTGAATTTGCTTGATGTTGAGTTTGATCAAATTGCTGCTACTGGTGCTTCAAGAGAGTAAAAAATTCTCAATACGGTGTAAATTAGAAAATTTGAATCACTTTTTCTTTTCGAAAATTGGAAAGATTATCATCTTATTTATTTTATCTGCAGGGATTGCATATAAAATTAGAAGGAAAATTGATTGTAAGTTTATAAAGGATCCATTTTCTTCAATTAATCTAGAATAATTCTCGAAAGTTGGGAAACGAAATTAAAAAAAAGTACTTAGAGTGATTGACTCCTTCTTTCGTGGGCTTGATTTTTTAAGCTTTCAGACCAGATTTTTTCCCTTCTGAATTTAGCAAAATTAAGACAAACCTTGGCTGAAAAAATCTATCAGAGGATCTCGAATCTTATCTCTCTTTAAAAAGAAAATTATTTTACCGAGGAAAATAGCCAAAAAGATTCAACTCCCTAGAACTTCTGAGTTCAAATTCTGAAACTTTGTGTGGCCGACCTTGTTTTCATATTCCAAAATTCTCTCAGTTGAGAAGAGCTTTGAATCTTTCGAGTTTTAAAATTTTTCGTCAAAAATTTTTTCACTCAAAATTTATTAAAAACATTTTCCTCCAGAATACTTTTCTCACTGAAGAGAGGATGAAGATCGAACAATGTAGAAAGGTCTTTTGACTCTCTGTCAAACCAAACATCTTCCTTCCCAAAACCTTTCAAACGGGAATACTTGGCCCTGATGGAAACTCTTTTCTGAGATTTCTTGGAAAGAAGAGTGCTGAATTGTTTTTTGGAGTGGACTTTCAATTACTTAATCATCTCAGTTCCTTCAAAAAATCTCATTTAACTAAATTTGGAAAATAGAGAGATGTTGTTACTAACTGTATAATTTTATTGAATTGAAATATTGAAATCTTAAAATTAATAACAGCTTATTTATTGATTATCTTTCCTTAAAACATCTATTCAAGCAAGCAAGCAGACGAGCTAGCAAAAAGGCAACAAATAACAACTCTCATCAGAAAAACTACTTGATATGTTTCGATCCGATTCTCTAGATGATGAATCACAATCTCCATTTACTGATTCCTTAAAGGGACTTCTTTCATCGCCCAGAAAAGGAAATAATGACAATACTCAACGCTTCAAAAACCACAATCGAAGCATTATTGAACAACTGGCTGCATTTAAAAATGACCCAGACCAAAACTCATCTCAAAGGTCAAGTATCCTTGACGATGAGAATCAATCTCGTCGAAGTGGTGGTCTGGAGAGTAATTCCAGTGGACTTGTTGCAAAGACTGCAGACTGGCATCATCTACAAAACAGTTCTAGACATTCGATTCTGGACTCAAAGTATCATACTCCAAGCTTGGGTCCAACGTTCGCTCCAAATGATCGTTCTGATGATCGAAGAGGGATTCTGCTAACTTCGAAAAGCAGTAAGCATGAGCGAAGTCCTCACAATGAGCTTTCAGGATCCCCAAAGTATGTTGACATAAGAGACAAGTATAAAGGGCAGAAATACTTTGAATTTTCTGATTTTGATGCATACGTTACGTCGATGTCAAAGGCAATTGGCAAGTCGGATATAAAGCATAAGGTTCAGGAACTGAAACAATTGGCTACTTCTTTGAAGATTATTGCTGAAACTCAATCTGAAGAAGACATGGAAAGAATTCTGGGCCAACATGCTAGTTTTATACCCCTTGCTAAGCCAAAGGAAGTTAAGCCTTTGTATAAAAAAGTTTCCGAAGCAGGAACAGATCCCCAGAAACTAAAGAGTATAAAGGACAACTTGGATGTCTCAAATAACTACAATTCAAAGACTTCAGCAGATGATAATATCAGAAATAGCTTAACAGGACTTATTCATTTACAAAGACTCGATTCAGGAGGAGGTTCGCCTGTCAGGCCTTCTGTAAGAAGAGCTGGAGTTTTGGGAAGTCTTCAGACAGTCGACAGCCACGGAAAGGTAAATGAAGCGCCTGGTGGAGATACATTTGAAGCATTTTTGGCTGATCAAGGAGGTATAGGGGCTTCTGCTTATACAAGCATGATTAATGCAAATCATATAAAAAACTTGATTCAAGAAAATGTGTCATTGGCTCGAACGACAGAAAGCAAATCACTACCTCCAAACTCTGCAAGAAATACAATTGTTCAACAACAGGAAAGTAATGCATTTAGTTTTGTGAAGCAAGGAGATGAGCCCTCTTCTGCTTCACAATTACCTTCAGAAGGGTTGACAGCAAACTTGCAGCTGTTTTTGATGCAAAACCTGAGAGAAATAATGGAGGTCAAAGGAATATTGCGTGAGGGTATTGCCCAAAATCAAAATAGTCCCGAGGCAAAGGAGAATGTTAAACCAGCCGATGATAGAAGCGAGAATAATCCTCCATCAATAATTCCACAAGACAATATGAATGATCAGTTACAGCAGAGATTACAAGAAGGGCAGATGGAAAGGTTGGTGAATAAAATTCAAGTTTTGAATGAGAGAGTGAAACAGCTGGAAGAACAGAACAATCAGAATAATTTTTTGGGATTATTCCCAAAAACCTGTTTAAGGATTGGCAAGATAAGAATGACAGAATTGATAGACTTTGAGACTGATTTCACGAAAACATCACTTGAGAATATTTATTCTTCATACGTACTGAATCAGAAATACGTGTATATCTACACAACTCACATCACAATTTGTAAAGACAGTAATTCTGCGGAAGAGCAAGGGCAGAATATCAGCATTGCATTGATTGAGCAAATCTACTACCTTGAGAAGCCTGGTTCGACCTTCTTTATTTTAAAGCTGCTTGATAAAGCACATGAGAAGGATTGGTACTTGGAATCTGTAAGGCTTGGAGCCCAGATAAAGCCCCGAACATTTGAGAATATTTCTGGTTTTTATCTTTTGGAGATCAAAGATCCTTTGGAAATGAGTGCCTGGGAGTCTGTGTTTTTCGTCCTGAACTTCAAAGCAATCGCAGGAAATATTTCGTTCTCTTCGAATAAGAGCGAATTTTTGCGTGCGCTTAAATTATTTATCCATAAGTATATCCAAGTCAATGGAGAAACAGTCAGACCATTTACAGAGCTTGGTAATAATAACAGTTCTAATTTCACTGTATTGCAGAATGCTGTGAACCAGATTCAACGAATGAGCTTGATCAACGGAGGAGACATCGGACGAGATAAAACAGGCACTGTAGATTTCACAAAACGCAAGAGTACTGCTACGGCTCTCACATCTCAGCTGCAAGCATTTATGAAAAATCGTGTAGATGAAGGAGAAAAACGAGATACTGATACAAGTAGTGTTGGATTTAGAAGAACACTCCAAAAGAAGAGCTCGTTATCAAGAAATTTGACTCCTGAAGATGAGGTTTCAGGGTTTGAGAATAATAATAATACTGTAATTGAAGAGAATGTAGAAGAGATGCAAGAGTCAAGAGAGAGATCGAAATCACAATATTTGCATAATTTAATGAGAAAGTCAGCGATCGATTTTAATGATGAAGAAAAGATCTTGGCAAAACATTTGAAAACTTTACTCGAAGGAATGGTCTTTGGAAAGTATGGTGAATGGGGAAAACGTCACGAAAGACATGTGAGACTTTCATCTGATTTGAAAAGTATTGAATGGATAAATCCATCTGATGCCAAGAAGAAGTCAAAGGGTTTAGAAGTCGACTCGATTTCTATGGTAGTGGCAGGAAATAAATCATCATATTTTGTCAAAAAGAAGTTGAAGTCTGCAGAGTTGGATTTATGCTTTAGTATAGTTGCAAGGACAAGAAGTATTCATTTACAAGCTCCTGATGTCAAAAAGAAAGAGATTTTTATTGAGGCTCTTGATTATATCTTGAAAGAAAAAGCCAAGTTAAGAAGATTAGCTGATCAAGCAGAACTTGAATCAAACAAAACTCGGAAAAGTAAATAGTAGATCAGAGGAGTTAGAGATTTTGTTGTATAAAAGAAATGCGAGAAATTTATCTGTCCATCTATTGGTGTCCTTTTTTTTAATTTGATTGTAAGAATACTTTCTATATGAGGATTTGCTGATATCGTAGATACAGAGATATAGAATTAAAAACTTTCCTGAATAGAGCCTTTTTTGAAAAAAAGATAATTTGTAGATGCCAGAATTTTTGGAATTGACTTGAATTTTCAATAGTGCCAATAAATTGAGGCAAATCAATACCTTTCCAGTGTTGAGATCGGGAGCCAAACTGTTACTGTTGGGTCTTTTGATTTTCATGCCCGCCTACCGAAGAAATTTGAAAACCTCAAAACAGCGTGAAACTCACAAGGCAAGAAGGGTATGAAAAAAATACAAAGGATTTTATTGTGTTCCAAACTCAGGTTTTCGCAAATCAAGATTAATTTCTTATTGACTTCTGTCTTTTGACAATCGATGTTGTCAGAAAAATCTTCTTGGAAGTTTAAAAAGCCTTTATTTGTTATGAATATGTTGAATTTTTCAGGACTTCTCTTTTGGAAACTTAGGATTTTTATTTCGAAAAAAATTTTGAAAATTTCAGAATTGCTAAAAATATGGGAAGAAGAGGAACATGTGGAAAAAATAAATGCGTGTGTAGAGAAGGCTATTATGGTTCCGATGAAATCGGATTCAAAAAACTGATTTTATAATCAAATAATGTGACTTACTTACTAATACCTGTCATAATTGTGGCTATTTGGATTATAATCAGAAGAAAAAAAAAATCAGAAGATGTCTTTCCCCTGAACTAAAAGAATAGAAATTATCACCAGGTTCAGGCGACTCCAGTCATTTAGAAATGCTAAATATGAAACTTTTAAAAAGTGATTGGGGCCAGCAAACAACAAAAGATGCTGAGGAATTTTTTGTTGGATCTCTAATTGAATTTTTCAAAGATTTCATAATGAAAGAGAGGAATTGAATGACATTGAATACAGACGATCTTATATTAGATAAAATTTATAATAAAATAAACGTCAGTTTTGGACACATTATTATTTATAATCAGATTTTAATAATTTATCAGAATGAGTGCAGATAATAAGCCCCAATCCCTTTTTAAAGTCCTTGACAACTTTTTTATTACAGATGGAGATGCATCTCTCGATCAACTCCACCAGATTTCCACTCTATTGAATGCTGAGACAGAGCCTATGTTTAAAATTCAAGAAAAATTCAATTTTTATTCTGCATATGCTAGTGCTTCAAAAATCCAAAAGATCTTGGAATTACTCGAGTTTCTTTCGGTATTTAGTCCTCGACAGCTTTCAAAGATTATCAATGACGAGAAATTCATGGATAACTTTTGTTCTGGGATAATGGAGCCAGATTATCAGAGCGAGTTGCTTAATTTATTGAAGCTCTGGTCTGAGAAATATCAAGAAAACAAGTCTGAAGTCCACAGAGTTTTCGAATTGATTGAGAATCTCACAAGTATTGGAATGGGCCTTCCTGATTTCTTTCTGTCGAAATACGACGGACTTGAAAAAGAAATTGAAAGCTTTCTAAAAGAAAATAAGAAGACTGAAAATCAGACTTCTGACCTCGAGATGGGAAAGAATGAGAAACCTGTACAAGAAAGCTATGAAATGGAGATTATAGAGTCAGGAACTCTGGGAAGTTTGAATAAGCCACCCTCACCAGCAAAAGACACGAGCAGTTTTGATCGACACTTCAAAGAGAAATTTCCTTTTATGATGGGAATCGATGACTTTTTAACATACAAGACAATGCCATGTGGAGACCAAATGAAATGCCAGATGGCGCCATCGATGAGAAGAGGGATTGTGATAGGAGTGAGAAAAAAGGAGATAAAATGTCCTTATTGGCATAATATGCAAGATAGAAGAAGGCCTCTTTTTGATAAGAAGGGGAATTTGATGTACGGATACACTTCTTGTGAAAATAAGGAGGATTGTGTGAAGGGAGATAATTGCAAGCAAGCTCATAATTTCTTTGAGACATTTTATCACCCTTTGAGATATAAAAAAGGACGTTGTGTGCTTTTGAAGTCTTGCAAAAATACGAAATATTGCCCTTATTCTCATTCAAATGAAGAACAAAGAGCATGGAGCAATATAGTCAAAGAATATTTTAATTTGCAAGAAGAAGAAGATGAAGTCGTCTGGGCAGCAGATTCTGGTGATGAAGGTGATACTGAAAGATATGAAAGACCAGCTCCTCCAAGTGGGCCTGCAAATGGTACCGATTCATCGAATATTTTTAATAATTCAAAAAATCAACATGAAAAGAGTTCAAATATGCAACCAATTGATCCAGAGTTATTAACTAAGGAATTAAAATGCACCTTGGTGGTTCGAAAGGAATATGTTGAGGCGAAGGCTCTTACGAGCTTGTTTGAAAATAACGTCTGTTTCCAACATTTTCCTGTTTTGGGAGGTGCAATAATTCAACTGGAAAATAAAGACTTATCATCACAAAATCAAGAGAATATTAATAATAAAAATTCATAATATTTGTTTTTACTTTTATTTACAAGAATTCGATTATATTATTTGAGATGAGAGTTTAACAATAATAAGAGGAAAATAAAATATCACAAAAAGTTTTCTCAAAGCCAGATTAATTAAATTTGAAAGAGATTATTCTCCTTTACGATGTAGAAAAAAATTTCTAAAAATTCTTTTTCCTACAACAAGAGAGATAAATTTATTAATTAACATAACAAGTTTAACCTAACAATATGAATCAAAATAACCCTTCAGACATGTACGAAGTTCGGCAGGATGGCCCAAGAGATAGTATTTTCGTTTGGCATCCTTTTGATACTTATGGTTATCCATTCTTTGGAAATAAAATTTCGCATGTAAGAGCTATGAGGTCACCAACAATACATCCGTTGCCGACTGAGGAATATATTTCAGGGCATCATGATACAAAATCGACATTAAGAAAGCCAAGGAACTATCAGCGAACGACTACAAGTGACTATGATGATTGTCATGAAACAAAAGAGATTAGAAATCGTTGTGTCATGAATAATGGATTGGAAAAGTGTGATAATGAGATCTCTGCTCATAATACTTGTCTTCTTAAGCATGGTTATAATACCCCAAATGCTTGATTTGACTGATGATTGTAGATTACCTACTTCGACTTGTTGATATATTTATGTGATATTGAGTAAATCTATATTGATTTTATAATGTTCAAACTTGATGTTTAAAGGTTTCATATGATGTCTCACGAAAGTAATTCAAAGATTTAAGCAGCAGTCAAACTCCTCTTCTTAAACATTCAATTTCAATATTTGAAATAATAAAAATCAATTTTGGAGGACTTTTTTTTTTTAAAGTCAGAAAAATTTCAAAACTCAGCCTGAAGGAAAAACAATTGATTAAACTTGGTCAGGCATAATTAGTTTGCTTTAGTGAGCCTTTTTCAGGGTTTATTTTAATTAATCCTCCGTTATTATTAGAATCCCTTTCAAATCTGAAAATATTTAAATGGAGATAAAAGCGACTCGAGAGGAAAGGGAGTTATTTTTGAGGTCAAATCATGAAGAATATAAATATCTTCTATTACATCACAACAAGGAGATGTCATTTTATAGAACCAAAGTCATAACAAACTTTTAGTTTAATTGGTTGATTAATCAAAAAACTTTTAGATTTTGCCAATTATATAATTAATATTAATGACGCATTTTACCGAAGTTGACGCCATAATCTTTTTTTCAACAATCCCTTGCTAATAAAGGCTAGTTTTGAGATAAATATCAGTGGGTTAAGGCCGCTTGAAAGAAAATAGGTGAGATTCAGATGAAAGTATTCGATTTTTTCATGACAAAAGAACTTGTAAATTATTGGTGATATTTGACTGTTGATCGACGGATTATTCAAAATTTAATTTTAAAACAAGAGCTTATAATCCCAAATTTAACTCAGAATACAATGGCATTCAACCTTATACACAAGAGCCAGTCTTTCTTGGTCGATAATGTCCCTTCTACCTTCCGTAGTCTTCAAGATCTAGCTCAAGAGATCTTTGCTTTAAATCCTGAGAAACATGAAATTCTTTTCGTTGAGAGCCAAGATCAAAAAAGGATTAACGAAGATGTCTACTTCTCATTGCTTCAGTCTTCTGGTATTGAGAAGCCGATTTCTATTGAAGTTATCCTCGAGAATGAGACCACACAAGAAGAAAAAGAAGCCAGAAAAGCTCTGAAAGCTCGGGAACCTGAAGATGCTAAATTGAATGCCATGATGAATGCTTTGTTCGCTCTCTCAATTCTGAACCCAGAGATCGATGTTTCCAAAGTTTTAATCGGAGAGGAAAGCCCAAAAGACAAAGAAAACATCCCGAAAAGAAAGAGATCAAGCCTCACTGGAAAGTATGAGAAAATACCATTCAAGCAACAAAAAAGTTTGATCAAAATGAAGAAAGGCAGGATCAATCAGCCTTAGTTATCGAGTTAAGTTAAGTGATCAAGTGAAATTCAAATCTTTTATTTTTATTTTTACATTATAAAGAAAGTACATAAAAACTATCAATAAATAAATACGTATATTTTGTTCCGCCAAACTCTTTGTACCTTTAAAGGTATAAAGATTCAACGCTGGTGGAGTGCGAAAAAGTGGATTATTTTTACTACACAACACTTTTTGTCTCTCCCTAAAAAATTACTAGTAATTACATTTAATAGAACTTTTATGAAATAACCTTTACTCTTTGAATTCTAAAATTTTTCTCTTGAGACATAGCTTGAGATAAAATTGAGGGACATTGATTTTTTACAAGCAAAAGGAAGGAGAGTTATTCTTCAATAGATCATATAAAATAAAAAATATAAAAGCTAACTAATCAAAATTCTAATAAACATTCTTATATATATGATTTGATGAGCAAGTCTAAATCCTCATTTTCAAAGAATTTGACGTTGGTCCATTTCTTTTTATATTCTGAATTAACTGATCTCATGGGTGATTTTTCAAATCCAGATAGAGAAGATTTTTTGAGATGAGCACCTTGACGAGTCTGGTCGAGATCCCGATTTTCTTTATTTTCATTTTGAGATCTTTGGCTTTTATTAAATGTATGAGTTGGAGATCGAGGAATGGTGTTGGTATTGTTGTATTGAGAAGAGGATGCAGTAGGACTGATGTTTTTTCTGAGTTCAGAAACCTTGAGAACGTTTTGAGCATTTGGAGAACTGAGCTTATTCACTATGAAGGGTGATTAAGAAATGTGAAAAAATGATTGATTTGTTGTACACTCTGTCAAAGGGGTGGTAGAGCCTTCAGTTTTTAAAGTTTCAACTCTACAGAGGTAAGGTAAGGTGAGCGAAAAAAAGGTGTTGGTTACCTTTGTTTTAAATGAGAACTGAATTTTTGATGAGATTGTTGAAGACTCTCCAAAAAGCCTAACAGAATGTTGTTTGAGTGAGTTTGTTATCTCTGAACTTACTGCTTTCGATATTGGCTCGGATATTTTTATAGCCAATGTTTTCATCTCTTTGTGGAGAAGTTTTCTCAAATCTTTTACCTTGAATAGAACTTGGATGTCGGTGATGTTTCGATCCGGATTTATTTTGGATGTTTCTTGATACCCCTTGAGAATCCTAAAATATCAAAGGTTGTTCAAATTTTGCAAAAAGTACATCTCGAATTTTAATTGAGTCATAGGCAGATCTTGAGGGTGAGAGCTGCTTATTCAATATATTGATGCTTTTTGGGCTGATATATTCTTGCCAAGTTGGTCTTTCATTTGATCTGAAAGATTCTTCAGTTCTTCTTTGGTCAGCTTGGAACGATAATTGGTCAGACTCTGTTCTTTTGTTTCCTGGATGAATGATAACTCTTGCTTGATAATCATTTTCACTTTGGAATCTTCCTTGAGAATGCTTTCTCCGGGCAGGAATAAACTCAATTGAGTTTGCTCTTTCGAAATCAAGATTTGTAGCCCATCTTTGACCTCCACGATTTCCCCCATAATTCTTGATTTTCTCTAATGAGGGGTATCTTTGACACTGACTTCTTTCGTTTTCAGTATTAACCTTTTGAAATCGATTATTTATTTAAAAATCAAGTAAAAATTACTCTGGAGTGAACACTTTGGGAATCTTGTTCTCTACATTGGGTCACAGTACTCAAAAGTAAATTCGCAACTAATTGAGGATTTTCTTGAATATTGTATTGTCTGAGGATATTCTCAAACACGAATCTCAGATCCTGGTCTCTTCTCTGGTCATAGCCCGATTTCTTCGATTCTGGGCTTGCAATTCTGTTTCTATAAGGACTTGTTGCTCTCTGTACAAGTGTTTCTGAGAGATTTGTTTTCAGGATATTTGTTCTATTTTGAGGAAGAGAGGAAGGTCTCTCAAGAAGGCTGGTTTGCTTTGTGAAGGAAGCTGTTTCTGGTTTTGATCTTTCGAGATTATTTTGGTTAGCAAAAGACGACATCAAAGTATTTGTCAATAATTGATTTTCTGTTGTTTTCAAGAAGCTTTTTTGAGGCAAGTATTCGTCAATATTATACTCATTTTTTGAGGTGTCTTTGACAGGAAGAAACTCTAAATGTGGGCTAGAGGCTCTATTTGGTCCCTTATCTGAGAGATAAGAAATAGTGTTCATGTATGGTCTTTTGGAGATATCCGTCAAGAGAGGTGTGTCAGGCCAATCTTGAGGCTTCTTTTGTTGGGTGATTTTACTGAGAGAAGATTTGGAGTTGCTTTTGCTGAATTTGAGACTTTCGCCAAGACTTTTTTGTTTGACTGGTTCTGCATCAAGATCATCATTCTTTTTAGCACTAAACAAACTATCAATCATTTGATTAACATGCTCATTTCTTTTTTTCAAAATGGATTCTGCATCGTCAAGGTCAGCCAAATCTTCAAGAGTATCATCAATAACTGGCTTTTGAGGTTGGGGACTAAGAAGACTTTGTTGTAAACTTTTTCCGAATTGTTCTTTGGAGAAATGTTTTTGACTGCTATATGCACTCATCCTGGCAAGATTATTTTGTTTCTCCTGTTGTTGTTTATGTAAAGGACGATAGTCGAGGGATAAAGTGGTTCCACGAGGTTCTTCGCTTCTTAAAGCCTGAGCAGCCGAATAATCAAGATTAAATTGATTTGTTGGTTGTCTAAAGAGCTGTTGTTAGGAGAAAACTAACTCAAAGGGGAAATGGTTACTCTGATTGTTGATGTGAACTTGAGAGATATGATTCCAGGATTTTAGTATATGATGACATGGAGGGTTGCCAATTTGTTAGAATTTGAAATTCTTAATATGAAGATGGTATTTATTTATCTCTAAATCTAACGGTCTTCTTAATAAAAATTCAACTTTATTTATATTTTGAGATATTTAAATATATTATTTTTTGAGGGATGAGCAATAGAGTTGTTACATATTGAGATAAACTAGGTTTACTTGTAAAAGAAAAAAATTTACGAAGTAAACGTCAAAATACGGATGAGGGAATATTTTATTTGTATTTATATAAATTGATATTTCAAAAACTAAAGCAGCAATGGATACTTAACTTTTTAATCCCTCACTGGGATTTTCCTCACCTGCTGTGGGTGGAATTTCATACTCAGGATGCTTAAGTTTAAGATGTTGATTTAATGAGCCCTCAGATCTTTAGAGAAATTAAATTGAACGGATAAATTGAGAGATATTTTTACCCGTAGGATTTTTGACAAGTTTGAATAGGGCATCTGTAATGACGTTCAATTTCTCCTGCAGTTCTTCTGAACCTCTTTTTCTTTTCTTCAAGAGGATTATAATCACTTTGAGATCTTTGTAATTCATCTCTTCTTTTCTATTTCCCGGTCGGTTAAGGAGTTTATTATTGAGAAATATTTACTTCTAATTGTTCAAGCTTTGACATAAGTTCATCTTTTTCATCTTTCAATTCATTCATCTGTGGGTGGAAGAGGTTAGGATGATAAAAAATTTAATAATAAGAACCTGGGTGTTTAACACAACGTTGGCGATATAAAGTCTGCAATATTCATGATAATAGTTCAAATTATGCTCATCTCCTGGAACTACAAACAAGAAGGTTATTTTCTTGCCTCTATGAATTTGAATTTACGTTGAGAATCACCATATCCTGGGGCTTGGGGATGACCTTGTAAACCTTGCATAAGCTATGGGGAATATTTTTTTTTCACATGGAAATCAATAAATTACATTTTGTCCAGCCATCATACTTGACATGGATCCATTATTAGTCATTCCTGCATAGCCTTGTGTATTCTGAGCTCTTTGTGCAGCCATTGGATTAGTTCGCATATCTAAGCGGATTTAGAGGCTTTATAGTTGTTTTTCTAGACCTGAAGCTCCTTGCATACTGCTCATTGACTGCATATTTTGGAAGTTTGACAATCCTTGGAGATTAGGGATTCCAGCTAATGGCAATTATTATTTTTGGTTTGGATTTACTCACCAAGCCCGGAATAATTTTGAATATTTGGGATGCCCTGTTGGTTCTGCATAGCTTGAGAATTTTGCATGGCTTGACTACTTTGCATACCAGAGGCCTTTTTGCTCATTAAAATTTTAGATGTCGCAAGATATTTACCATTAAATTGTTGACATTAAAGCCACCTGGATAATTTAGAGATTGTGTAGGGTTTCTAATTGGTTTAAGCTTTTGGAGAATTGCTAAGGTAAAAACCTGCTGTAGGCGCTGTCATTTCTATCATTACTCCTAAATTAATATTAATGATAAAAATGGAAAGAGAAAGTACTGATTTTGATCGGGAAAATAATGTCCATTTTTCATGCTATCCATGACTGAGAGAGTTAGACGAAGAGATGTTGGGAAGGTCTTTACCTAATGTAAAAAGAATCGGGATATTTAATGAGCTAAGTTATGAAATAAAATTTCTTTATAAAATTTTATTTTGAAAATTAAAAGCATTTAACATAATTTTCTTTTTAATATATTTTTGCTCATATCTTGAAGGTCCAAAAATTGAAATAATTTTCATTGCTTTTGAGGAGAAGAGAAGGGGAAAAATTTTTAGAAAGAATTTTCCATTACAAAATAAATTTTTCTTGGAAATAAATTTCAAGATGGATGTATATTTTAAATGATTGCATCCCAATTGTTTCAGACCATTTTAGAATTTTTATTCCAGGAGCTGAAAGTTCTGATCGATCGTAAGGACTTTTTAAAGAAATTTTAGGGTTCGATTCCTTGTCATTCAGGATTTATTCCTTTATTTTTTTTATTTGAGAGAAAAAAAATTGTTGGAAACAAAATTTGCCAAAAAAAAAACTTGACAATAAATTGAAAATTTTTGTGGATGACTGAAAGTAAAAATATTTTTAACAGAGCATCTACAATGGAGGCATGTCGAAAATTGTAGAAAATTATTTAGCAGGGCAAAGTAATTAATCAAGTAAAGTAAAGTATAACGAATTAGAGAAATTGTCTAAGTGATTATGAAACTCCTCGAGATCTTATTCCAAAACTAATTTTAATTAGACATTCATCATCTGATAATTATTTTATTAAAAACACTTTTTCCAGCGGTTTCATGGCTTTCAAGTTCAACTACGCTTCAACTTTTAGTGCTGATGGTTATGCAAGAGGTAGCCTTACTTTTTATTCTCTCACCATATTTATGCAAATAAAAATAGGAGACCGAAATGTCCTTGATGCACTTCATATAAAGCAAGAAACAAACACTTTTCACTTGACACAGAATCTTCCCAAGATCCAAAAGATAACAAAGGACTTTAAGGATAACCATCACAAGCATCCTCCTGCTTTGACTATCGAAGAATGTAAGCCTGAAAATGACTACAGAGATGGCCATTGCATTCCTCTTCCCTCCAATGTTTCAGAAAATAGCATATTCAACAACATCATTTCATCTTTCAGACATAATTTCCAACTGACTCGCGATAAAAAAATGAAGCAAGTCAAAGAAACCTTCAGAGTGAGAAAGGATATGAAGAAGACAGACTTGTACCCAGAAAGAGATATAGATCAAAGAGTTATTGCTATTTTGGACATGGAAGAAGAGAAAGCTATCAGAAAGTGTGAAGTTGAAGAAGACATGATCAGAGACAAGCTTGATAAGAAACTCGAAGCCTGGAGATCATATCTGAAGCTTCCCCAGAATAAATATGTTGTATCAGATGCCTTTTGGTACATGAGATATCATATTGTTCCTGAATCAGACTCACAAAACGTGACTGAATTTTTATTGGGAAGAATGGCTAAAAATTACATTGATTTATTTTTGAGTGTCACTGGAGTCTACAAGCAATCCTTCTTCAAGGTATGAGGAACGAGTAAAAGGATTGTCTAAATTTTGTCTAGAATTATTTCAATATTTTGTCTCAAGGGGTTTTCTATTCATTCTTTTATGCTTGCCCAAAATCAAGAGATGAGCTGGATGACAAGATGAAGGAGATATTTTTATCTCAGTTTTCAATTTTATTTACTGGAATTGAAATCTCCAACCCAAAGGACTATTTTTCAAATTGGTATCTAGATCTCGGAGCTGGTAATATCCTCAAGGCTGATGAGTCTCAAGGTATGAAACGTGAAATTTGGGAGATTCTAAACTTTTAAAAGACGAAAATAGATCATCATTACCTCAAATTGTTTTTAAAGAAAACTTGCAACTCAAGGTTGTTCGTACCAAACAAGTAACAATTTTGATGATTTGAAAAGAGATCAATTAATTTTCTTCAAGGAACTAAGATATAGTCCAATAATTTTGACTTATTTGGGAACTGAAAATTATCAGACGAGAAATGTTGTGAAAGGATATCAAATGAACTTCAGCAAGATTAGTACTGATAGAGAAGAGTAAAACAATTTGGCAAATTATTTTCTAAATATTTTTTTCAAGAGTGGAGAAGAGATTTGAAGAATATAGACAGATAGCTAAGAAGGTTAATCAGGACTTGAAGGAATTCAAGATTGAGGACAAGATAGCAAAGAAGGCTTTGAAACGAGATCTGAAGAAATTAAGGTAAGATTATGAGTTTCTGAAGGGTTGATAAGTAACAAAAAATAGAGAGGAAAGTTGGAATCATCAAAGAAGACTTTCAAGAAGAAGAGACGAAGAACTCGAAAAAGGCGCTCACGAATACGCAAATTATCTGGTTTCTATGTTGAATGCCCGTAAGATGAACTTT
>Ga0182738_1002988_pt1 | contig 19653 bp, 16 predicted proteins | sample eDN5th30CBELigMG_FD_128876 | JGI IMG/M metagenome (GOLD analysis project Ga0182738, IMG submission 128876) | Enriched Miracle-Growth compost microbial communities from Emeryville, California, USA - eDNA 5th pass 30_C BE-Lig MG (version 2)... ... | reverse complement strand
GCATCGAATTCAATACCCGTGCTGCTTTTCCCAGGCGATGGCCTTGGCCTCTTCGGCCTCGGGGATCCGCCCGCAGCGCTGGTAGATGACGGAGAGGGCCGTGTAGCTGAAGGTGTCGTCGGGTTCAAGCTCGACCACCTTCTTGGCGTGAGCGATCGCCTTCTCGGAATCGGCCAGATCCACATACAGCTTGGCGAGCATGCCGTGACCGATGGCGAAGCCCGGGTCGAGAGCCACGGCCTCCTCAAGCTTGGCCACGGCACCGGGCTTGTCGCCCTGGTCGCGGAGGTCGGTTGCCTGATCGTAAAGTTCGTCGGGAGTGGACATGGGTCGATCCTGCTTCAAGATTCGGTCGAACGAGCGACGGCGCGCGTTCTGGGCTGGAGTCATCGCCGTCCATTCTAAGGTCGCCGCCTCCGGGCCGCCAGCCACCGCGAGGCGGTCGTTTCCCCGGGCGGCTCGGTCGATTATGATGACGGCCTCGGGACCGTCGAAACCCTCTTGTGATCGCTTTGGAGCCGTCCTCAAAATGCGCCGACTTGCATCGCCGCTTCGATCGTCCAGCATGCTTCCCCTTCTTCTGGCCCTGTCGCTCGCCTTGGGATGGGCCTGGCGAGAGGCGGCCCACGCTCGCGAGCGCGCCCCGGCGATCGCCTCGAAGACGGTGAATCTCGACGAGGTTTCGATGTCGGTCTACGAGGATGAAGGAAAACCCGTCGGCAAAATCGGCCTCTATTTCGACGGGGCGACCGAAGAGAGCCAAAGCCTGGTCGCGGGTCGGTTCGTGATCGACCCCGGCAAGTCGCCCCACCCGCCGCACGTCCACCCAGACGAGGAAATCCTGATCGTCGAATCCGGCCGCGGCGAGATCTTCTGCGAGGGCAAGACCACCAAGGTTGGCCCCGGCTCGGTGATGTACTCCGCGCCCAACGTCCCCCACAACATTACCAACACCGGCGACGAACCGCTAACCTTCTACTTCATGAAGTGGATCCCCAGGACGGGGCGTTAAGCTCGCGCGGCGGCGCGCCGGAGTTGAATCCCTGGCGCAGTCCTGGCGCGAGGGGCGACGCAAGGCCTTGCGCCTCGACTGGGGCGCCAAACAAACAGATTCAGGTCGGAAACACCCTGAGCGCCTCATCCGGTCGTGAATGACCGAAACGCTTGGGAGGAAGAGAAAGAAGGGGGATGTAAGAAACGCGCGAACCGATGTCGCGGAAGACTTGAGCGGAGAGGGGGGGATTCGAACCCCCGAGACGGGTTTCCCCGTCTAACGGTTTAGCAAACCGCCGCTTTCGACCACTCAGCCACCTCTCCTCGGGCCTTGACGGCCCCCCCTTCGCGTGGGTCGTTCCGAAGGGACGCTCAACTTACCAGATCGTCCGGCGGTTCGTCAATGACGCCTCGCCTGAATCGCCGGGTCCCTTCGGAAAATTCTTCGGCTCCCTGGTTTATCGCGGGAACGTCTTGTCGGAGAGAGGCCCCCGCGGGCAGACTGTTTGTTTAGGCACCTCATGTCGAGGCTCGCGTGAACGTCGTAGAGATCACGTCCAAGGCGCCGCTTGTAACGATCCTCTTCGGCTTGACCTATCTCGCGCTGGCGGCGGGCGGGGTCCCGGTGCTGCGTCTGGATCGATCGGCGATCGCCCTGGTCGGGGCCGCGGGGATGATCGCTTTTGGGATTCTCGACCTCCGCGAGGCGGCGGCGGCCGTGAGCGTCGAGACGATCGTCCTCCTGTTCGGGATGATGATTCTGGTCGGCTACCTGCGATTGGCGGGGCTTTTCGCGTTCGTAATACAACGGGTGGCCGCCGGTCGCCCAGGACCGTTGGCGATGCTGGCGGCCGTTATTGGACTGTCGGGAGCGCTTTCGGCCTTCCTGGTCAACGACGTGGTTTGCGTGGCGCTGACGCCGTTGGTTCTCGGGCTTTGCAAGCGGATGCGGAGACCGGCGATCCCGTATCTGGTCGGCCTGGCCACGGCGTCGAACATCGGGTCGGTGGCGACGATAACGGGGAACCCCCAGAACATCATCATCGGCTCGCTCTCGGGGATTTCCTACGCTCGGTTCGCCTTGAGGCTCGCGCCGATCGCCGCGGCGGGGCTCGCGCTCAACTTCCTGATCGTCGCCCTGGTGTACCGGCGCGCTCTTGCAGCCCCGGGAAGGGCCGAGGGGATTGAACCGGCGCCTCGGCGGGTTCGGGTCCATCGCAAGATGTTGACCCGCGGTTCGCTAGTCGTCCTGGCGACGGTCCTTCTCTTCTTCGCGGGGTTGCCGATCGCCTCGGTGGCCCTGGTTTCGGCGGCGGTCTTGATGCTCGACGGACTGCGGCCCGAGCGAATGATGAAGAGCGTGGACTGGCCCCTTCTGGTCATGTTCGCGGGTCTGTTCGTGGTGGTCCACGCCTTCGACGCGAACGTGGTTCGCGCCTGGGACCTAAGCTGGCTTTCGCGGTTCGAGGGCTCGCCGGTGGTCCCGTTGAGCCTTCTGTCGGTGGCGCTGTCGAACCTGGTGTCGAACGTGCCGGCGGTGCTGTTGTTTCAGCCCCTCATGCCGGCGATGGTCGAACAGGAGCAGGCGTGGCTCGCCTTGGCGATGTCGAGCACGCTGGCCGGCAACCTGACGATCTTGGGCTCGATCGCCAACCTGATCGTGGTCGAGGGCGCCCGTCGCGAGGGGGTCAATCTGAGCTTCGTCGAGTATCTGAAAGTCGGCGTCCCGCTGACCATCGCCACCACGATCCTCGGCGCGGCGTGGCTTTCGCTGACCCACTATTGAGGAATCAAGAGGCTCCCCCCAATGAACGAGCCGGGCCGCTCTCCTTCGAGCCTGAGCCTCCTATGCCTGGACGCGCTCAACTTCTTCCTGGCCGATGTGAGGGACGGCCTGGGGCCGTACCTGGCCATTTATCTGACCTCTCGTCGGCATTGGGATCCATCGAAGGTCGGCATCGCGATGGCGGCGATGCTGGTTGGAACGGTCGCGGCCCAAACCCCGGTTGGCGCCCTGATTGACCGGACGCGGCGGAAGCGACTGGCCGTGGCGGCGGCCGCGGCGCTGGTCGCGGTCGGTTGCGTCGTGATGATCGGTTGGCCGACGTTCCCCGTCATCGTCGCTTCGCAAGGTCTGATTGGAGCGGCGGCGACCGTCTTCGCCCCGGCGGTCGCCGCGCTGAGCCTGGGGATCGTCGGCCACGCGCGACTTGCGAGCCGAACTGGGCGGAACGAGGCGTTCAACCACGCCGGCAACGTCGTCGCCGCCGTCCTCGCGGGAGCGGCCGGTTACTTCCTCGGCTTCTGGGCGATCTTTTATCTAGTGGCCGTGATGGCGGCCCAGAGCGCCGCGGTGGTCCTGATCCTGCCCGAACGAGAGATCGACCACGACTTGGCCCGAGGCGCCGCCGAAGAGAAGCCACCCGGCGCGCGGGTGGAGGGGATCGGCGAACTGTTTCGCGACCGCCGCATACTCGCGTTCGTGGTGGGAGCGGTCCTCTTCCATTTCGCCAACGCCGCGATGCTTCCCCTCGTCGGCCAGAAGGTGACGCGCGGCATGGAGGAGGGAACTTCGGTCCTGATGTCGGCGTGCATCATCACGGCACAACTGGTCATGGTTCCGGTCGCGCTGCTGGCCGGCCGCCTGGCCGAGTCGTGGGGCCGGAAGCCCGTTTTCCTGGTCGGATTCGCCGTGCTGCCGATCCGGGGGTTCCTCTACACGCTGACCGTCAACCCTTATCTGTTGGTCGGGATTCAGCTTCTGGACGGCATTGGCGCGGGGGTCTTCGGCGTCTTGTCCGTTTTGGTGGTCGCCGATTTGACCCGAGGAACGGGCCGGTTCAACCTGACGCAGGGCGTTTTGGCCACGGCGACTGGATTGGGCGCCGCCTTGAGCAACCTTGTCGCGGGCTACGTCGTCCACGCCGGCGGGTTCGACGCGGGTTTCCTCTTCCTCGCCGCGATCGCGGTTCTGGGGGTGGCCTTCTACAGTTGGTCGATGCCCGAGACGCGGAGGATCGAAACGGTTGAGACGGGGCCGCCCGAGCCGTTCGAGGGCCTCACCGCCTGACCGCCGCACGCCGAGAGCGGGGCGGAAGAGTCGGCTGGCGAGACCAGGGCGAGGCGGGTAGTTTAGTGCGCTCATTGGGATGGCGGGCGTACGGGGTTGGGGGCTCGCGGAGCGGCGGGCGTCGCTAGGGGAGGATCACGGATGATCGCGATTACGGGGGCCGCTGGCTTTATTGGGTCGAATCTTGCTGCACGCTTGTCGGGGGCGGACCTGCTTTTGGTTGATGATCTGCCCACGGTCGAGAAGGCCGGCAACTGGGCGGGGCTTTGTGCGTTCCAGTTCATCAATATGGAACACTTCCTCGACGAGCTTCATCGCAAGAGGTCGTCGATCGAGGTGATTTTTCACCTCGGGGCGTGCAGCTCGACGACGGAGACGGATTGGTCATTTCTTCTCCGCAACAACGTGGAGTACACCAAATCACTCTGGAGGTGGTGCGCTCGTGAGGGAAAGCCGTTCTATTACGCCTCAAGCGCGGCGACCTATGGCGACGGCTCGCTCGGGTTCGATGATCGGACGCCTCCGACGGAGCTTCGGCCGCTGAACCTCTACGGCAAGAGCAAGAACGACTTCGACATCTGGGCGCTTCAAGAGGTTGAACGGGGTGGGCCCCAACCTCCGGCGTGGGCGGGCTTGAAGTTCTTCAACGTCTACGGTCCTCGCGAGTCTCACAAGGGGAAGATGGCGAGCGTCGTTTGGCACGCGAGGCGGCAGATCCTCGAAACCGGAGAGGTCCGGCTGTTCAAGTCGAACGATCCGGCCTATCCCGACGGCGGCCAGCGCCGGGATTTCGTGTTCGTCGGCGACTGCGTGGAGCACATGCTCTGGCTCTGGGAGCATCCCGAGGTCACTGGGATTTTCAATAGCGGAACCGGAACCTCCAGGACGTTTGAAGACCTTGCCCGGGCCGTGTTCGCCGCCCTGGGTCGTGAGCCGCGGATCCGGTTCATCGATATGCCCCCGGAACTCGGCCGACAATATCAGAATTATACACAGGCCGATATGAGCAAGCTTCGCGAGGCGGGTTGCGACGTGCCGGCCACATCCTTGGAGGAGGGGGTTAGGCGGGCGCTCGCTCAGGCCGGATAGCGCCGCTCACTCGGTTGTCGGCGCCTGCTCTCGCACTCTGCGGGCGCCGTAGTGGTACATGCCCGCGCCGAAGGCGAGCATCACCAGGCCCCACCAGAAGTTGATGTTGACGCCGAGCGACCGCTCGTACATCGTCGGATCGGAAAAATGGGTCACGGCGCCGAAGACGACGAGCATGCCTCCCAAGACGAGAAACAGAAGGCCGATGGGGACGCGGATGTCAATGGCCATGTCAATTCAACCTTGCCTTATTTGAAGATCACGTTGAGGGCGATGGCCGACGCGACCACGACGACGCCGAGCACGGCCGGCTTCTTGTACCAGACCGGGTGCTCGTCGACGGTGTGCGGGGTCAGCGAGTAGACCAGGCCGGCCAAGTCCTCGTCCTTGTGCGGCTTGGTGACGAGGCTGACGACGATGGTAACGACGAAGCAGGCCGTCCAGGCGTAAATCGCCGCCCAGAAGTTCTGGGCCATCTCGGTTCGGTACACCTCGGCGACCTGGATCCAGCCCCCCTTGACGCCCCACGACGCGCCTTTCGGAAGCGTGAGGCCGTGATGAACGATCGCGGTCCCAAACCCCGCCAACAGCCCGAAAAAGGCCCCATTGGCCGAGGTCCGTTTCCAGAACATGCCCAGCAGGAACGTCGCCAGCAAGGGGGCGTTGACGAACGCGAAGACGAGCTGGAGAAGGTCCATGATGTTGTTGAAGCTCATCGCCACGTAGGCCGCGGCGATCGAGACCGCGGTGCCGAAGAAGGTGGCGAAGTGCCCCATCCAGAGGTAATGCTTGTCGCTCGCGTGGGGCTTGATGTGGGCCTGGTAAATATCAAAGGTCCAGACCGTATTGAACGCGGTGATGTTGCCGGCCATTCCCGACATGAAGCTCGCCAGAAGGGCGGCCAGGCCCAGGCCAAGCATTCCGGTCGGGAAGTAATGCATGAGCATGTTGGGGATGGCCCGGTCGTAATCGAGCACCGGCTTGCCGTCGGTGTCGAACTGAACCTCGCCCGCGGAGTTGACCTTCGCCGGGATGATTCCCTTCCCCATGGATTCGGCCTGGGTCACGACCGCGCCGGGGGTCGCCTCCGGGGCGACGGTCGGCGTGGGCAGGGCGACGGCGATCAGGCCGGGGAGGATCACCAAAAATGGAAAGATCATCTTGGGGAAGGCGGCGATCAGCGGCGTGCGGCGGGCCGCCGACATCGAGTCGGCGGCCATCGCTCGCTGGACGACGAGGAAGTCGGTGCACCAGTAGGCGAACGAGAGGACGAAGCCCAACCCCATCGCCAGGCCGAACACCTCCACCCCAAAAGGGCTGGTCTCGGCGCTGGTCATCCCCCGCCAAACCTGGGTGAAGCCCTCCGGGGCCTTGGCCACCAACCCCTCCCAGCCCCCAACGTTCTTGAGTCCCAGCCAAACCAGGGGAAAGAAGCCGGCCACGATCAGGAAGAACTGGAGCACCTCGTTGTAGATCGCGCTGGTGAGCCCCCCCAGATAAACATATCCCAGGGTGATGAGCGCCGAGACAAGGATGCTGAGGTGGAAGATCCAGCTTTGGGGCAGCCCCAGGGCCCGCATCGGGGCGTCGAATATGTGGAGGTTCTCGATCAGGAGGGCCATTGCGTACATCGAGATGCCCGACGACATGATCGTCATCAGGGCGAATGAGATCGCGTTGAGCGCCCGAGTCTTCTCATCGAACCGCAGCCGAAGGTACTCGGGGACCGACCGGGCGCGCGAGCCGTAATAAAAGGGCATCATGAAGATGCCGACGAACGCCATCGCCGGGATGGCCCCCAGCCAGTAAAAGTGCGCCGTGGCGAGCCCGTACTTGGCGCCCGAGGCGGCCATCCCGATGACCTCCTGCGCCCCCAGGTTGGCCGAGATGAACGCGAGCCCCGCGACCCAGGCGGGAATCGACCGAGCGGACAGAAGAAAGTCCGAGCTGGTCTTCATGTGCCGCTTCAGCGCGAACCCGATCCCAAGCACGAACGCGAAGTAGATCACGATGATCGAATAGTCGATCCACGCCAGTGAGCTGTTCATGTGCGGTCCTCAAGCACGCAAGCGGAGCGGGTCGGCGTGATCGTCCGATCGGTCGTCGTCGCGTGGAAACAGGCGTCGGAGAATTACGGGGTCGGGAACAAGCGGGCGGGGATCCTCCGCCGTCGGCCGTTGCGTCGGATTCAGGGGGGGACACGGATCGATGGGAGGGCGAGGCTCCCGCCGAGCCGACGCTTCGCGTGGGGCTCGGCGGGAGCCTCGCCCTCCCGAAATCAGGCGCAACGCGCCGCTACGTTACTTCGTCGAGAAGGTATAAACCGTGGTTTGTGTATAGGTTTGTCCCGGCTTCAGGATCGTGTTGGGGAAGTTCGCGTGATGCACCGAGTCCGGGAAGTGCTGGGCCTCCAGACAGAGACCGTGGTGCTTCTTGTAGACGATTCCGCCCTTGCCGACGTTGGACCCGTCCAGGAAGTTGCCGCTGTAGAACTGGACGCCGGGCTCGGTCGTCGCCATCTCCAGCACTCGGCCCGTTTTGGGGTCGTAAACGCGGGCGGCGACGGCGAGCTTCCCGGATTCGTCGTTGAGGGCGAAGTTGTGGTCGTAGCCGCCGGGGTCTCCCTTAAGCTGCTCGATCCGGGCGCCGATGGCGGTCGGCTTGCGGAAGTCGAGCGGGGTTCCCTCCACCGGAGCGATCTCGCCGGTGGGGATCAGCGTGTCGTCGACCGGCGTGTAACGATCGGCCGCGAGGGTCAGCTCATGGCCGAGGATCGACTCATTGGTCTTGCCGCCCAGGTTGAAATAGCTGTGGTTCGACAGGTTGACGGGGGTGGCCTTGTCGGTCGTGGCGGAGTACTCGATCCTCAACTCGTCGCGGGCCGTGACGGTGAAGGTGACGGAGACGGTCAGGTTGCCCGGATAACCTTCGTCGCCGTCGGGGCTTAGGTACGTCATCTTGACGGAGGGGCCGCCGGGGCTGGCGACTTCTTCGGCCTTCCAGACGACCCGGTTGAACCCCTTGATTCCCCCGTGAAGCGCGTTGGGCCCGTTGTTGACCGCCAGCGAGTAATCCTTGCCGTCGAGGGTGAACTTGCCCTTGGCGATCCGGTTGGCGACTCGGCCGACGGTCGCCCCAAAGTATGGATGCTCGCCGAGATAGCCTTCCAACGAGTCGAAACCAAGCGTCACGTCGTCGACCCGGCCGTTTCGATCGGGCGCCTCGATCGAAACGACGGTGGCCCCGTAGGTTGAGACCTTCACCGTGATTCGACCGTTCTTCAGCGTGTACAGCTCGACCGGAGTTCCGTTCGGGGTCCGGCCGAAGTCCGATTTCTCCAAGGTTCCACCCCCTTGGCTCGTCGCGGCCTTGGCCGGGACGGCCATCGCCAACGGAAGCAAGAAACCCGCCGCCAAGGCGACGACCCGCCACTTCTGAAATGCGAACTCGATCATGCCCGACCCCGCCGCCCCGCGTGGGCGCCATTCACGACCCCGTTGTCGACCCAAACAAACCCGGCCGCCGCGCCGGAAACCCGGCCGCGACGAATGCCTGGGACATCCTGCCCCGCCCGCGAGTCAAAAGCAACCGAGTAGAGCCCGCCTCGTCGGCTTTTTCGGGGCGCCCCGTCCCGCCTTGACCACCGGCCGCGTCCGCCGCCTTGGCCAAAACTCGCCAGATTGGGTTCCTTCGGGCTCGGCCTCGAACCTCGGAATCACGCGGCGGTCCCCGCAACACACTACGAGCAAAGAGATTTCCAGGAAGAGCCGGGCCCGGCAAATTTGGGTTTGTTCGGACATTTTTTCGCGTGACGGCGAGGGCTCTTCTTGTCGACGTTCCTCCGCTGGGCGATGTCCGGGAAACTCCGCGCGCAATCGCGGGATTCTCCAACCCTAGAGTCCCAAACGCCAAACCGCTCCCGAACCAACCCCAAATTGGGTTCGTTCGGCGCGGCGGTTTGAAGGACGCTTCTGAAAACAAAGTCAATACCCACAGACCCTTGCGTCATTGGGGCACGGGGCGGAGATTGGCTTCGTTCGGCGAAAATCGCGCGGTTCGCCGCTCGGCCTTGCCGCGGAGTTTGGGATCGTTTGGCGAAATTCGCGCGATTCGTCGTTCGGCCTCGGGCGGGGAAATTGGCTTCGTTCGGCCAAAACCGCGCGGTTCGCCATGCCGCCTCGGGCGGGGAAATTGGCTTCGTTCGGCCAAAACCGCGCGGTTCGTCGTTGGGCCTCGGCGGGGAAATTGGCTTCGTTCGGTCAAAATCCCGCGGTTTCGCGGCGCCTGCTGATTTGCGGATTTTCAAAGAGCGAGGGGAGGTGAGACCTTCCCGTATCAGTATGATCAGCGGCGGGGGGCTCCGGATTTCATGATTCTGGAAATCACCGCCGAATTTCGGGTTTTTGATGAGGAGGGCCGGAATCGCCGTTGGCGCGGCCAGCCCGCTCACGGATCGGCGTCGGCCGCCGAACCGCGGGTTGATTTGAGCGACGAACGATTGCGTTGCGCTTTTGTTGCGTCCCGGCGGCGGGCATCCGTTGTAGGGGCGGCCCCCCCGTGGCCGCCCTCCGGCGACCGGCGCGGGCCGCGCTGTCCCGGGCGGCCACGGGGGGCCGCCCCTACACGATTAGCCTTCCCTCTTTTCGTGTGCAACGCAACCGTTCTCCGCTCTTAGACTTTGCTGGACGCTTCGCGCGGGGATCGGCCCGGAGGATGCCGACCTGGGAATTGGCGGCCCCGGGAGGGCGTCCCTCGCGTCCCTCGCCTCAATCGCGCGCGGCGTGCTTTTCGTTTTTCGACTCCTCTTGAAAACCATCGGCGGGCCCCGGATGATTGGGGGGATGGCTCCGACGAGGCGGCGAAGCGCCCGAGGCATGGGTGAAGAGGGTTGATCTCGATGCATTGGCGCGACAGGGTTTACGGGGACGTGGAGATCACCGACCCGGAGATCCTGAGCTTGATCGAAGGGCCCACGTTTCGGCGCCTTCGGGGCGTTCGGCAGGCGGGGCCCTCGGCCATCGCCTTCCCGTTTAAGAATGTGACGCGGCACGAGCACAGTCTTGGAGTCTTCGTGTTGCTCGGGCGGCTCGGGGCCGATCGCAAGGAGCGGGTCGCCGGCCTGCTGCACGACATCTCGCACACGGCGTTCTCGCACGCGGTCGACTTCCTCGTCACCTCGGCCGAGCAGGACCACCACGAGAGCCTCAAGCCCATCATGCTCAACCGGCCCGACGTGGCGACGGCCCTGCGCCGCATGGGGTACGCGCCCGAGGATTTTTACGACGACGCCCGCTATCCGATTTTGGAGCGTCCGCTCCCGCTCCTCTGCGCCGATCGGCTCGACTACTTCCTGCGCGACGGGACGGCTTGCGGAGCGGTAAGCTCGGCCGACGCTATGATGATCCGGGAGGGGCTTGAGGTCGTCGACTCAACCATCGTCTTTCGCGAACCCGACGTGGCTCGACTCGCCGTAAGGCTCTTCGCCATCATGAATCGCGACTGGTGGGCGAGCCCAACCGAGACCTACATCTACAACGAATTCGCTGGCGCGCTTCGCGAAGGGTTTCGCCGAGGAGTGCTCGACGAAAACGACCTGCTTGGCGAAGACGACTCGGTCCTCGCCAAGCTCGAAGCCGCCCGGGTCCCCGAGATCGACCAGGCGCTCGCGCGGATCCGCGGCTTCCAACCGGATTATCTCGAAGGCTACGCGCCCCGCATCCCAGCCAAGCAGCGTTGGCTGGATCCCCCGGTGCGGGTGGGTTCGACATACCGCCGGTTGTCGGAGATCGACGGCCCCGAAGCCCCCGTGGCGCACGAAATCGTGTAGGGGCGCCCCCTCTCCGTGGGACGGCGCGCTCGCCCACGCCGATCACGAGAGGCCTCGCCGGTCGCCGGAGGGCGGCCGCCCCCACCGAGGGTTTTTTCTCGTCCGCGGCTTTCTAGCGATGGTCGACCCAATTGACGCCCTGGTCCCACCACGGCGGGGTTCGGTTCACCCGAGGACCGTAGTAGTAGTTGGACTGGGTGGGGTAGACGAAGGGAGAGAGGGCGGGAAGGCTCGGGTTCGAGAACGACGTTGCCGTTTCCTCGCGGAGCACGCCGTCGTATCCCCGGTTGTAAACCCTCACCGGCGCTGAGATTGCGCGCATGGGGGAGAAGGGCCCGTTGAGCGCCATGGAGGCGTCGCCGTACCTTCCCAGGGGAGAATACCCGAAGGAGGTCGGGGCCGCTCCGCCCACCATGATGTAGGGAGTGGGGGCGAAGGTGCCAAGCTGGGGCGCGGCGGGTTCCTGGACCCAGACGGGCGATTGCCCTTGAGCCGAGGTCGCCAAAACGAGCAGGCCGAATAGGGCCGCGATGGCGCCGGGACGGAGTCCGACGGGCCGGTGCTTCCGGGGGTTTGGTCTCATGGAGGCTGCCTCGGGGTGTCGACGGGACAAGGTCTCGCGCCGCTCTTCCGGATCTTCGGGCGGGCGACTTGAGAAAATTTACCCCATGAATCGGCGTGGAGACGGTTTTCCCCCGGGAATCCGGATTTTAACGGGTCGACCGTGACCGAACCATCATATCGTGCAGGTCGTCCAGGACGCGGGCGACGCCCGATCCCATTGGCGAGCGCAAGAGGTCGTGGAGCTTCGAGGTCAAATCCTCTTCGCGCGGCGAAGATCCCTCGTAAGTCGACATGGCGCGGTGAGCGGGCTCCGACGCCGGCCGTCCGGCGACGGAGCGGTCTTCGACGCCGCCGACTCGCGATGAGGGCGGCGGCAGGTTCAGGGGCCCCCCTTCGGCGGGCATCCAACCGCGCGTCTCGCGACCTCGAAACGTGGCGGCGCGCGTTCTCTCGCCTGGGCGAGGCATTGACGGAACGTCTTCGCCGAGCAGTTGATCCATCGAGACGTCGAGGGCCAGCGCGATCCGACGGAGCGTGCCGGCTCGCGGCAGACCCGTCTTGCCGCTCTCGATCTGATACAGGGCCGTCCGCGAAATTTCGGCGCGGCTGGCCAGCTCGTCGGGGCCCCACCCCTTCGCGTATCGAAAATCCCGGATGCGCTGCGCTAGTGAGACCATGGCCATCTTCCCCGTCGCGCCTGTTTCGCGATGAATAAGCCAATGATGAATCGCGATGCATGGGCGGATGCCAAGCCCCGCCTTTTCACCGCCCAACTCGATTGCCCCCTTGGGTTGCCTCTCCTCCGATCGCATCGAAGGGCGTGAAAAAACATAACATACAAGTTGCCGTGTATGGCGAATATCGGGGAGCCGACCAGCGCCGCGGCGAAAGTCCGACGACATCGCGGGTCGAGACGCCGGGCGACCGAATCCCGGCGCCACCGGCCGAACGGAACAACCCTGATCGGCGAGGCGCGAGAACGCGGACGTTGGGCTTCCAACCGCGACGATCCACCGCGCCAATTCTACGGCTCAAGATGGCCAAGCGATCAAAAAAAATGGGTTGGCGGAGATTTTTGGGCGCGCGGTGAAACCTGGGGCCTCGACCCTCGGCCGCGGGGAACATTCCCCGGCCCTCGGGCTCGCCCCATTCCCAAACTGGGTTGGGGCCCGGCTCGCGCTCAACAAGCCCGGCGGCCGAGGGGTCCGGGTCTCTGGATCGGCGGGAGCGCCGCCTCAACTCTTGGCGTCGAGCTCTTTGAGGATGCCCACCAGAAGTTGCGGATCGCGTTTTTCCAGCAGGTGGGCGATTCGCGAGGCGGGGAATTCGATCTTTCCGAGGGCCTCGCCAACGCGCTTCCAGAGTCTCTCTTGTTGCTTGCCTTCGGCCAGGTAGAGGTCCGAGGCGAGTTCGGAAAGCCGCTGAAAGGCGATCGCGTCGAAGTTCTTGTAGTAGCGGTTGATGATCTTCTTTTGATACGGCGTGTGGTCGGCCATGGCGCGTGTGCTTCTTTGGAGATCCGCGTCTTGCGGTTCGGTTCACCCTGGTCTCGGCGGTGGTGGCGGACGCGCGCCGGGAAGTCCATTCGCGACGCGAGACGCGGGTCGACCGCCCGGCTCCATCCTAAGCGCCCTTCCCCGGAGACCGCCAGACGGGGTTCTCCGAGAAAGGGCGGAAAGGAATGTCCCCGGGGGTTGACCCACCCGGGGTTGGGAGGATCGCCGATCAATAAGCGCTCAGCGCGACGGGAGCCGCCGGAGCGGCGTCGTCGGTTAGAGCGGCGGCTTCCGCCAGGTATTGCTCCAGGGAACGATTCAGCCGGGCGTTGAGCTTCGAGCCGGCTTGGTTCTTGGGCACGTTCACCACTTCGCGGGGAGTCGAGATGGGCGCGACCGCGCCGGTGGGAACGGTTCGTTGCGAGTAATCGACGCTCAGGCCGGTCGCCGGGCCGGGGGAGGCCAGGCCCAGATCCACGGTTAGGGCCGCTCCGCCGGGCACGGCGCTCGGGTCGAGGATCGCCCCGGGGTTGGTCGAGGCCAGCCGCCTCAGCGCGTTGTACTGGTTGTTGCCGCTCGATCCCCGGTTCGCGAGGAAGCCCAGCCGTCCCCGATCCCGGCCGACGTTGGGGATGTTGACGACCTGGTTGGAGGTGATGATCTCCTGGCCGTCGGTCGTCATCGCCCGGAAGGTCAGGTTTTGGATGCCGCCCGCCGCCTCAATGTCGCTGGCCCGGAAGACGAAAGTCCTGGCCGGGAACGGGTTGCGCGGGAAGTGGTAGGGCATCGACGCGATTGGCTTGGCGCCGTTGAGGTCGACGGTGGCGGGGTCGATGGTCGCCGGGTCGAAGCCGGAGGTCCCCTGCACGTAGACCCGGACCAGGTCGCGGTGCGTGGTGTCGATGATCCGGTGTTCGTGGGGATTGATCAGGATCGGCGGCGAGATCGGCGGGCAAACGGGCGGCGTCGGCGTCGGCGGCGTCGCGGCGCTTAAGAGCACCGGCTGGGCCGGGAAGAAGGCCTCGCTGATCGGGCCGTCGACGCTCGATCCGGCGAAGGCGCCGACGTTGAACACCGCGGTCGGCTCAATCGCGTGGCCGGTGATCGACTGGTAGAGCGTGTCGAAATTGATGATCGACAGCTCCATGTTGGGATGGGCCGGGTTGTTCTGCGTGTAGATGTTCCCCTGGTGTTGCGGCAGGGGGGTCACGAAAATCGGGGCGGCGTTGGGGCCGGGCTGGCTCGCGGTGGCGACCGTGAAGAGCTTCGGCGCGCCGCCGACCGGGACCGTCTGGGGGAAGCCGGCGGCGATCTGGGCCGTGCCGGTCCCCAGGAAGTCGAGGTAGATCCCCATGAACTCCGTGCCGCCGAAATCGGCGGGGTCTTGAACGCCCAGACCCAAAGCCGTCACGGCGGGATTGACGGTCCCGGAATTTCCGTTATTATCCGCATCTCCCGCAATCACCGGTCCCGGTCGGAGTTGGCTGGCGGGTTGTTCGATGCCAACGCTGAGCGTGCCGTTGTTGTCGGGAGTGTATGTGACGCGGAGGCCCGTGATGTCGAAGCCCGAGACCCGAACCAGGTTCTGCAGCGCCGGGTCGCCGATGACCGGGTGCTGGACGCTCGGGTTGTCCGGCAGCACCACGACGCCTGGAACTTGTGTGTCGGGAAAATCGGTTGCGACGTTTCCCGTGAAGGTAACGCTTAACATTTGCCGAAGATCAAGCTGTTCCATGGCGACGCCGGATTTCCGGATGGTCCGAACGCCACCGCGACGGCGGCGCCACGAGCGAACAGCTAGTAGCAGTCTTTCGAATAGCGACATCGCGCCATCGTCCTTTCTCGCGAGATCCCGATCTCCCAACGAGGGAGAGGGTGGTGCGCCGATTGCGAGCGATCCGAACCGAAAGGGCGGATCATTCACGTCGGCTGGAAACAGCGAATCGATTCGTCCTCTTGGCCAACCGGCGGAGCAACGGTTTGCTCGTCGGCCCCTGGCCGCTTGATTGACTGGCGCAGCTCGTCCCGGCTGGCGTCTTCGCAGGCGTCACGCCCATTCCGGCCTCCGCGGGACGAAACGACCATACGTGGAAGGAGTCTCGTCATGGTTTACCGTCGCTTGGGCCCGTGGAGCCTCGCACTCGGCGTGCTGATCGGTTTTGGCTCCTCGCCATGCCAAGCCGTTCCCATTGCTCTGACGGGTTTTGTGGAAAAGGATTTCGACCCCACCGTGGGCGACCCCCTCAAGGGAGGCGTTCGGGTCGAACAAGTCACCCCGAACCCCAGCACCATCGGCCAATCCGAGTGGATTAGCCAAAAGGGCTGGGTCTCCGGGTGGAACGTCAAGGACATTCGGTTCAGCTACGACGCCGCCAAGGATGTCCTGTACGTCGGCGTCAACACCTGGGCGAACGCGAACGGCCAGTACGCTCCGTTTGGCCAGGCCAACGGCGATCCGACCGGCGCGGCTCAGCCCTACGATCCCTCGCACCTGGGCGCCAACGACCCCACCAGCGACAAGTCGGTCGCCCTGGCGTTCGCCACCTACAACAAGTCGGACCCGACGATCCCCGGCAACGCCGTGGCCATCGCCGGCGTTCCGGCCGACAAGTCGCTCAACGGCCCCGGGATCAACGGCTACACCGTCTCGACAATCGACACCAGTCGCGCCGACGGCGGTCTCGGCTATATGTTCGGCAGCCCGCTGCCTCAAAACACGGGTGATCTCGCCTTCGATCCCACCCCGTCGCACCCCCAGCTTGAGTTCTCGGTCGCCAACTTCAGCAAGTTGGTCGACCCGAAGCAGGGCTTCTGGGTGGCCGGTTACGCCGGCTCCGGGCTCGACGGCGTCGCCGGCGAGGCCAACATGGGATGGCGCTACATCGGTCCTCTGGCCGAACAGGTCATTCCCGAGCCCGCGACGGTCATGGCCTGGACGCTCGTCTGCGGCGCCTTGGTTCTCCGCGCGCGGTCCCGCAAGAGCGCCAAAGCCTAACCAATGATTCGTCGCCCCGAGCGGCATCAACTTCGCACTCCACGCGCGTCGCGGCGGCCGATCCCACGGTCGCCGCTTTTTTCATCGACCGGTCCCCCCGCGTTGATCCTTCCCTTTCCACTTTCCAACTTGCGGCGTCACCGCGCCCTTGCTACGGCCGCCCCGGTTTCCTGAACCGGCGAAGTCCGCCCAGTCTCACAACGCCGCGGATCGCGAACGGTCCACTCGCGATTTTCAATCTCGGCGGCCCTCGACGAGTTTGACGGTCGTTGGGAGATGCGGATAATCTTGCGGACTCATCCTCGGCGACGGAGACGAGGGACGATTCCTCCACGCCATAGGCCTCAAGCCCTCGCGGCGGACGCCGAATGGTCGGGGAGTCGACGGAACACGAAAACGGCGAGGATCGGCGATGCGCGGATTGGAGTGGTTGCGGACTGGTTCGGCTCAACCGTTGAAGCCGGTCTACATTATCCACGGCGATGATCCGTACCTCCGTCACCAGGCGCTTAAGGCGGTTGTCCAGGCGGCCATACCGGGCGACGACGCCGACATCGGCGTCAGCCGGTTCGAGGGCGACTCGGCCACGCTCGCCGACGTTATGGACGAACTGCGCACCCTGCCTTTCTTCTCCAAGCGGAGAGTCGTCCTGGTCGATGACGCCGACCCGTTCGTCTCCAAGCACCGCAAGGAGTTGGAGACCTATATCGAATCGCCGAGCGAGACGGGCAACTTGATCCTGATGGTCAAAAGCCTGCCGAGCAACACCCGGCTGGCCAAGCTGACGGAGAAATCGGGACTGGCGATCGATTGCTCGACTCCCAAGGAATCCGACCTCCTCCCCTGGATGGCCGAGCACGCGAAGACGCTCGAATCGAAGCTCGAACCGACCGCCGCGCGGTTGCTTCTGGAGCTTGTCGGTCCCGAGTTGGGGCTTTTGGCCGCCGAGATCGACAAGCTGTCAATCTTCACGGCCGACTCCGGGACGATCCGGCGCGACGATGTCGCGAAGCTCGTCGAAGCGGGTCGGCTGGAGAACGTCTGGAAGGTGCTCGACGCGGCGACCGAGGGGAATGGGGGGCTCGCGGCCAAGCTCCTCGACGACCTGATCTCCTCGGGCGAGCATCCCGTTCCGCTGCTCGCCGCGATGGTCTCGTCGCTTTTGAAGGTCCACCACGCCGGCCGCCTCCGCGCCGCGAGGCTAAGCCTGGCGGACGCCTGCCGAACCGCGGGGATCGCTCCGTTCGCCGTCGAGCGAACCGGTCGCCAACATGGCCACCTCGGCCCCGGCCGGGTTGACCGACTGCCGGCGGTTTTGCTCAAGGCCGACCTCGACATCAAGGGAGGCAGCCAGCTTGAGCCCCGCGTCGTGCTGGAGACGCTCCTCGTCTGGCTCGCACAACCGCGACGGGATTGAGGGCGGTGGACGGACCCGCCGGTCAAAGAGATTGTTTCGATACGCGGATTTGAGGCGAGCGGGGGGCGTGAGCCCCCTGTCTTCTAGAAGTCCACCGTTCGCCGGACAGGGGGCTCACGCCCCCCGCTCGCCTTTTAAGGGCAACCGCTAAAACAGGTTGGTGATTTCGCCGCTGGCGTCGATGTCGATCCGCTCGGCGGCGGGGCGCTGGGGGAGCCCCGGCATTCGGACGATCTCGCCGGTTAGGGCGACGAGGAAGCCGGCTCCGGCGGCGATTTCGACATCGCGGACATGCACGGTGAAGCCCTTCGGACGGCCCCGCAGCTTGGGATTGTCGGACAGCGAGTCCTGGGTCTTGGCCATGCAGACGGGCAACTCGCCGTGTCCGAGCCGCTTGGCGAGCTTGAGCTTTTGCTCGGCCGCCTTCTGGAACACGACGCCATCGGCGCCGTAGATGGCCTGGGCGATCCGTTCGATTTTTTGTTCGACCGGCCAGTCGAGGGGGTAGAGGGGCTTATACGGCGTCTCGGGCGCCGAGGCGGCGGCGACGACTTTTTCGGCCAGGTCGATCGCTCCTTCGCCCCCTTTGCTAAAGACGTCGGCGGAGGAGCAGGGGAGGCCGCGCGACTCGCAGAAGGCGTGGACGACCGCGAGTTCCTCGGGCGTGTCGGCGGCGAACTGGTTGATCGCCACGAGAATCGGCTTGCCGTAATGGAAGGCGGCGTCGATGTGGGCCTCCAGGTTCGACAGGCCCCGCTCGACCGCGCCCGGGTTGGGCTCGCCGATCTCGGCGAGCGGAACGCCCCCGTGCATCTTGAGGGCCCGGATCGTGGCGACGATGACGACCAAGGCCGGATTGAGGTTGGCCGAGCGGCACTTCAGGTCGAAGAACTTTTCGCCGCCGAGATCGAAGGCGAAGCCGGCCTCGGTGATGGCGTAATCGGCGGTGGCGATCGCCATTCGGGTGGCGAGGACCGAATTGCAGCCGTGGGCGATGTTGGCGAACGGCCCCCCGTGGATGAACGCGGGGGTCGACTCGCGGGTCTGGACGAGGTTGGGCTGAATCGCCTCTTTGAGAATGGCCGTCATCGCCCCCGTCACGCCGATCTCGCCGGCCAGGATGGGCGAGCCGTCGCCCGAGTAGCCGACCAGGATCCGATCGATCCGCCGCCGGAGATCGGATAGCGACTCGGACAGGCAGAGGATGGCCATGATCTCGCTGGCCGCGGTGATGTCGAAGCCGCTCTCTCGCGGAACGCCCTGAGCGTGGCCGCCAAGACCGATGATGATCTTCCGCAGCGCTCGGTCGTTGACGTCGAGCGCCCGCTTCCAGAGGATCCGCGTCGAGTCCAGGTTTTCGTCTCGGAAGTGGAGGCGATTGTCGATGGCCGCGGCCAGGAGGTTGTGCGCGGCGGTGATCGCGTGGAAGTCGCCGGTGAATTGGAGGTTGATCACGTTCGAGGGCTCAACCCGGCTAAGTCCTCCCCCCGTCGCCCCTCCCTTTCGGCCGAAGACCGGCCCCATCGACGGCTGCCGAAGCGCCAACGCCGCGCGCTGGCCGATCCGGCTCATCCCCTGGGCCAGGCCGATTGAGGTCGTCGTCTTCCCCTCGCCGGCGGGGGTCGGCGTGATGGCCGAGACCAGGATCAGCTTGCCGGGCGGCCGCTTGGCGGCCTTCAAGAGATCGAGGTGGACCTTCGCCTTGTCGCGCCCGTAGGGCTCCAGGAATTCCTCCCCGATGTCGAGGTCGCGGGCCACTTCGGTAATCGGTCGGAGCCGAGCGTGAGACGTTCCAGCCATCGCGGTCTTGTCCTCGGAAATACATGCGTTTGGCGCGGCGAACGGGCAAAATCAGTGGCTTTCAACTCGGGGGCATCATCTCTTCGGGGGGCTGGCATTCCTGCCTGCCCTAATCATGAGTTGGGCAGGCAGGAATGCCAGCCCCCCGGTTTTAAATCACGGGTGAGCGGGGAGATTCCAAGATGCTCGCCGCCGGCGGCCCGGTTGTCCAGACGATTACCCTACCTTCACGTAATTCTTGTCCTGCGCCGAGATCACCGCGACCATCCGGTGGCGGCCCGTAAGCCGCCACTGTCGGAGCCCGGGAGGCGTCGCCAGGGCGATGAACAAGACCAACGGCGGAATGATCGGCGCGTAAACCATTGGGGAGAGGCCGAGGGCTCCACCGATTTGAGTCACCGT
>Ga0182738_1002986_pt1 | contig 19656 bp, 17 predicted proteins | sample eDN5th30CBELigMG_FD_128876 | JGI IMG/M metagenome (GOLD analysis project Ga0182738, IMG submission 128876) | Enriched Miracle-Growth compost microbial communities from Emeryville, California, USA - eDNA 5th pass 30_C BE-Lig MG (version 2)... ... | reverse complement strand
TTCTGGGCGATGATGTTGCGCTGGATGTCGTTGGTGCCGGAGAAGAGGACGCCGCCGACGCTGTCGCGGACGTCGCGCTCCAGGCCCTCGGCGATCGTGTAGCCGGAGGCGCCGAAGATTCGGACGGCGTCGAGGCTGTTTTGGGCGAAGGTTTCCGAGACGTGGAGCTTGGCCATCGACGCGGCGATGGCGGCCTCCTTGTCCTTGCCGTGGGTCTTGAGCCAGGCGTAGCGGTGGACCAGGAGCCGGCTGGTTTCGTACCGGGTCATCATGTCGACGATCCGGTTCGACACCGACTGGAACTTGCCGATCGACTGGCCGAACTGCTTGCGAGACCGGGCGCGCTGGACGCAGCGGTCGAGCTGCCTCCGCATCGTGCCGATGATGCTCGCGAGGATCGCCCCGCGCTCCCATTCCAAAGCGGCGTTGAAGATCCGAGAGCCCCGGCCTTCGCGCCCCAACAGGCTCTCGGGCGGCAACTCGCAGTTCTCGAAGACAAGCTCGCCCATCGGGGCGGTTCGCATCCCCAGCTTGGGGATCTCGCGGACGACCCGGAAGCCCGGTGTGTCCTTCTCAATAAGGAAGGCCGTGACGCCGAGCACGCCCTTGGAGGGGTCGGTCGAGGCGAAGCAGAGGTAAAGGTCGGCGACGGGCCCGCCGGTGATCCAGACCTTGCGGCCGTTGAGGACCCAGCCATCCCCCTTGCGCACGGCCGTCGTCTTCATGCTGAAGATGTCGGAGCCGGCCTCGGGCTCGCTCGCGCCGTTGGCGCCGAAGAACCGGCCGTCGCACAGGGGAGGCAGATACCGCTTCTTCTGCTCCTCGTCGCCGAAGACGAGGATCGGCATGGTGATCGTCCAGAGCGAGGCGTTCAGCGAGAACAAGAGCCCCGTGTCGGGGCAGCCGTAGCCCAGCCCCTCCATCGCCGCGACGGTCGTGTCGATCGTCTCGCCCTGTCCGCCGTACTCGCGGGGGACCGGAAGCCCGGCCGCGCCGAACTTGGCGCACCGCTCGTAGCCCTCTCGCCAAAATTCCGCGCGTTCCTCGCGACCATCGGCGTCGGGATCGACGAGTTGCTCCCGCGCGAACGCCACCGCCGAGTCATACCACTTTTGCTGCGCCGCCGAGAATTCGAAGTCCACGTCTCCGACCTCCTTGTCTCCTCAAAGCCTCGAAAGCCGAGACATTCCAAGCCACGTCGCCCGGATGATCGCCGAACTCCCGATGTTCGGCAAGACCATAACCGGTGCCCGGTCGGAAATCTGGATGTTTTCCCGCGGAATTTTTCCGAGGCTCTACGGGCCCGAACTGGTACAATGGGCGCGGGGCGCGAATGGGAGGCGAGGCTCCCGCCGAGCCGACGCCGAGCGTGGGATTCACCACCTTGCGTGGGGCTCGGCGGGAGCCTCGCCCTCCCAAATCAAGTTTGGGCGCAACGAGCTGCGAGGGGACGGCGAGAGGGGCGTTGGGATGGCGACGATTTCGGAGTCGAGGAGCAAGTTGGACGTTTCGAACCTTCGGGCCGAGTTCCCGGCCTTGGAACAGGAGGTCCATCCGGGCGTGGCCCTCCGCTATTTCGATTCCGCGGCCACGGCGTTGAAGCCCCGCGCGGTGATCCAGGCCGTCAACGAGTACTTAAGCTCATACTCGGCCAACGTCCATCGGGGGCTCCACGTCCTCAGCGAGCGCGCCACCGCGGCCTTTGAAGAGGCCCGCGAAAAGGTCGCCCGCCATCTGGGCGTGACCGACGCCGCCCAGATCATCTTCACGAAGGGGACGACCGAGTCGGTCAACCTCGTCGCCCGCTCCTGGGGCCGGCTCGCCCTCCAGCCCGGCGACGCGATCGTTTTGAGCGAACTGGAGCACCACGCCAACCTCGTCCCCTGGCAAATGATCGCCCGCGAGCGGGGCGCGACGCTCCGCTACGTCGACCTGACCGAAGACCTGGAATGGGACCTCGATTCCTACGACCGCCTCTTGGCCGACGGCCGAGTGAAGATGGTCGCCGTCACGGGGATGTCGAACGTCACCGGCGGCCGGCCCCCGGTCGAGGAGATCATTCGGCGAGCCCAGGCCGCCGGCGCTCGAACCTTGCTCGACGGGGCGCAGAGCTTGGCCCATGATCGGCTCGACGCGGCGAGACTCGGCGTCGATTTCGTCGCCTTCTCGGGTCACAAGGTTTTTGGCCCAACGGGTATCGGCGTCCTCTACGGCAAGCGCAAACTGCTGGAGGCGATGGAGCCGATCCTGGGCGGGGGGAACATGGTCCTTCGGGTGACTCGCGAGGGGGCCGAGTGGAACGACTTGCCCGACAAGTTCGAGGGGGGAACGCAGCCGATCGCCGAGGTCATCGGCCTGGGCGCCGCCATCGATTTCCTCGAATCGCTCGACGCCGACGCGGTCGCCCGCCACGAGCGCCGGTTGTTGACGCACGCCCATGAGGTTCTGGGCGCCATTGACGGCATGCGGATCCTCGGGACGAGCAACCTGGAGCGCAAGGGGCCGATCCTCGGCTTCACGCTGGAGGGGGCGCACCCCCACGACCTTTCCCAGTTGCTCGACCGCTTCGGCGTGGCGATTCGGGCGGGGCACCACTGCGCCATGCCCCTGCACGACCGGATCGGGATTCCCGCCTCCGCGCGGGCGAGCCTCGCCCTGTACAATACCACCGAAGAGGTCGACCACCTGGCCCGGTCGCTCGAAAAGATCAGGACCATGCTTCGGCGCCGTTAAGGCGCGACGAAGTCGGCTGGGAGGGCGAGACTCCCGCCGAGCCGGCGCTGAGCGTGGGGCTCGGCGGGAGCCTCGCCCTCCCGGTTCCAGCCCAAACCAGCGCCACGCGGATATTCGCCTCCAAGACAAACGCCTCGGAGCCCTTGATGGACGACACCCTGGACCCCTTGTATCGCGATGAGATCCTCGACCACTACGACTCGTCGCCCTACCGCGGCAGGCTGGAGAACCCCGACTACGCCTGCGACATGGATAATCCGCTCTGTGGAGACAAGATCCATTTCGAGCTGAGCGTCGGCGACGACGGCCGGATCGACAAGGTTCGGTTCGACGGCCGGGGATGCATCATCAGCCAGGCCTCCACGTCGATCCTGGCCGAACACCTTGAAGGCGTCCCCCTTGAAGAAGCCCGCAAGCTCACCTCCGCCGACGCGATGAAGATCCTCGGCCTGACTCTGACCCCCACCCGCATGAAGTGTGGCCTCCTCGGCTGGCGAGCCCTGCAAAAGGCCGTGCAGGAGGAGGACGCCGGCGGTTGAGCGGATTTCAACTTATGGACAATCACTGGGGACGGCCCACGGCCGAAGGAGGCCGGAGCGTGGAACGGAAGACCATTGAAGGAACTTGGGAGCAAGTGGCGCGACGATCCCGGGAATTCGCCGGCCGTCGGGTTCGCGTCACCGTGCTTGATGATCCTGCGAATCCGGGCGTCCCGGCCTCTCAAGAGAAGTCGACCGAAGACGCATTCAAGCGCCACCTGCTCGCCTCCGGGCTTGTGGCTCGGCTTCCAGCGGCTCCCGACGCGCTGGGAGACGAGGACGATACTCCGATCGCCGTGTCCGGCGAGCCCGTTTCGGAAACCATTCTTCGCGAGCGTCGGTAAACGTGGGCGCCTATTTTCTCGACACCAGCGCCTTGGTCAAACGGAACGCGCGGGAGTCCGGCACTGCGTGGGTTCGCGACTTGACCCGTTCCGACTCGCCGCATGATCTTTACATTGCCCGTATTTCGATCGTCGAGATGGTGGCCGCGATCACCCGGCGCGAGCGCGGAGGACATTTAACGGCGGCCCAAGCCGCCGCCGTCATCGGGCATTTTCGCAAGCGGGCGTCCGATCTGTACCTCGTCGTCGAGCTTTCTCCGGCCCTGTTCGACGATGCTTCGCGCCTGGCCCGCAAACACGGTTTGCGAGGGTACGATGCCGTTCAACCCGCCGCGGCTTTGGCGATCAATCAGCCGAGACCGGCTCGCGGCCTTCCCCCCGTAACGCTCGTCTCCGCCGATGCGGAGCTGAATCTAGCGGCGCTCGCCGAGGGGTTGTTCGTCGAGAACCCCAATCAACATGCCTGAACCAACACGGAGTCGCGGCGGTTTGCGCCAATAATTGGATTGTCCTCTTCTCTTTTTCGTCTTGGGACACGGGGCATCTCCATGCGAGGGATTCAAGGGATTTCCGAAGAGTTGGACCGCCTGCTGGAACCCTTGAACTCGAGGGATCTGGAGAGAATCGTCGAAGTGTCGCTTGGTATTACGCTGGAGGAGTACCGGCGGGATCCCGACATCCGCGGCGCCATCGAAGCGTACAGGGCCGATCCCGTTGCGGCTCGCGCGTTGGCGGACGACCTCGCCCGGTTAGCCGAAAGGTGTGATGACGAGTACGCCGAGGCGGGGGATTTGGGTGAGAAAGAGAAGGCGGACAGCAGCTTCGATCAGATGTGTGTATTCAATGGCCTGACATTGCTGCTCTCGGCCCCGTCTTTGACTCCCAAGGTGGTCGATCGCCTCATTTATGACCTCGGACACGGCGCCGCCGATACCGACTTGTTCGCGGAGCGGATGATCCAGAAGCTTCAAAAAATCACTGGCTGATCGCGGCGACGGTTCGCGAAAATGGAGCAAGGGGGGGCTTCCGAACTTTCGCTCGCCACGGAAGAGCGGGGACTGAACCGCTTGAATCCTTCCGGCACGGCGATTGAAAGTGTAAAAGGGTCGTTCCTAATTCTTAAGGTGGTACGCGGCTTTTAGATAAACATACATCTGGAACTAATATGCGAAGATAAAGGGCGGAAATGCTCCAGGCCCTTTTTTCTCATCCCGACTCTTTTTCACCCCCCAGCGGGGGCGCGCCAGTTGCCTCTGGTTGAGTTGCCGTGATTCACCGAAGTTTGAGCGAATGACCGACGTTCGCGGCGTCTTCTCCTGAACAGGAGGACGACCATGAGACGCCTCCCGACCCTGTCCTTTGTCGCCCTGGGCGTTTGCCTGACGCCTCTCGTCGTTGGCGGCCTGAGGGGCGGTGATCTTCAGGAAGAAGTCGGACGTTGTTACGCCTCGCCCCTGGAGGCCAGCAAATCCCCTCCGGAGAAGCTGGCCTATGTCGTCGCCACCTACGCGGGTACCGAACGACACAAGCCGGATTATCTGGCCGTCATCGATACCGACCCGAAATCAAAGACATACTCGCAAGTCGTCCACCGCCTGAAGATGCCGTACGTCGGGGACGAACTGCACCATTATGGCTGGAACGCTTGCGCAAGTTGCTACGGGGATCGGGAGCGGCGGTTCCTGGTGATCCCCGGCCTGGTCTCCAGCCGCATTTACATCGTCGACACCGCCAACCCCCGCGAACCGAGACTGCACAAAGTCATCGAGCCGAAGGAGATCATCGACAAGGCCAAGCTGACCGGCCCGCACACGGTTCATTGCCTACCCGACGGCCGGATCATGATCTCCATGCTCGGCAACGAGAAGGGGGACGCGCCGGGCGGCTTCCTGTTGCTCAGTGATCAATTCGAAGTCCAAGGCGGCTGGGCGGCGAGTCTTGAGGGGATGCGTTACAACTACGACTTCTGGTACCAGCCGCGCCATAACGTGATGGTCAGCAGCGAGTGGGCGGCGCTCAACACGGTTCGTCCGGGCTTCAAGCCGGAAGACCTCAAGGCGGGGAAATATGGGCATCGCCTCCAGTTTTGGGATTGGGGCAAGAAGCGCATCGCCCAAACCATCGATCTGGGCGAGAACGGCATGATCCCGCTGGAAGTCCGCTTCCATCACGATCCCCAGAGCACTCACGGTTTCGTCGGCGCGGCCCTGTCCAGCACAATCTGGCACTGGTTCAAGGACGGCGATCGTTGGAAGGCGGACAAAGTCATCGAAGTACCCGCGCAAGAGGTCGAGGGCTCGGACTCCCCGGTTCCGGGCCTCATCACGGACGTGGTGCTCTCCATGGACGACCGCTGGCTCTATTTCTCCGACTGGCTCCACGGCGACATCCGGCAGTACGACGTACATGACCCGTCGAAGCCCAAGCTCACGGGACAGGTCTGGTTGGGCGGACTGCTCGGCAAGCCGTCTGACTGGGAGGGGAAAAAGTTGACGGGCGGGCCGCAGATGCTGCAACTGAGTCTGGACGGCCGGCGGCTCTATGTGACCAGCTCCCTGTTTAGTAGCTGGGACAATCAATTCTATCCCGAGATCGGCAAGGCCGGCTCGTTCCTGCTGCGGATCGATTGCAACACGGAGAAGGGAGGCATGACCCTGGACAAGCGGTTCTCCGTGGATTTCGGCAAGGAGCCCGATGGTCCCGTCCGGGCCCACGAAATCCGCTTTCCGTTCGGGGATTCGACCTCCGATATTTGGCGCTGACGGGGGAACCCGGTGGCAGGGGAGGAATCCGGGCGGCTTCTCGGGCCGCGATCCGCCTGGGCGCGAGGTTGGGCGGCGTTGGATCCGCCGGACGATCAAGGTCGCGGAGACGTGACCGCGATCGTCCGGCGCCTCGACCCCATAAGCCTTACTCGTTTTCGGGGCGCGAGGGTTTTGCCCCGGCCACGCGCCGCCGACGCGTGGCGTGGGCCAAGAGGATCAGGGACGCCGAGGCCCACATTCCCAGCGTGGCCGGCTCGGGAACGGCCGCGGGGGCTGGAGGATTCGGCGACTGCATGCCGGAAAGGAAGCCGACGCCGAAGCCCAACGATTCGGGGGTCACCGCGTCCTGCCCCGGGAGCTTGATGAGAAGCGCCGTGAGCCCCGGGCTTCCGGTGGCGAACACATGCTCCGTCGCATGGGTGGCCATGGCCGTCGCTTCCGCCGTGAGGCTCCAGGTGATGGGCCCAAGGGGATTACCGGGGTTGAGCGGGACGTCCATATACATGGTCGTGAGCGGTGTCTCCCAGTCCCCGCTGTTCTCGCGGATGGACCCGGTGGCGCTGCTCTGGCCGCGCACCCCCGACGCCGCCCGGGAGACCAGCCCCGTGCCGGAGTCTCCGGTGGAGGCTAGTGAGATCGTCGCCTTGGCGACGCTGTCCGGGTCGCCGGGGTTCGTGATGGAAAGTAGGCCGCCCAGCCCGACCTTGAAGCGGAACTCCAGGCTCGCGCCCATCAGGCTGGTGAACGGCGGGGAATTCGGCCCCGCGATGAGCCAAACCTGATCGGTCCAGGAGGCCGTCGAGGTCACCTGCCCGGTCGCGCCGTCCTGGGCCCTGATCTCGGAATCGAAACCCACGAGCGAGTTCGGATTCGGCGGCCCAGTGGCCTGGCCCCCCCTGGCGAATCCGATGCCGGTGGCGTTTCCGACGATCTCGCTGTCGTTTACCTGAGCGAACGCCGCCCCGGAATCGCTCTTCGTGTATGTCTGGCCGTTTAAGTTCATTGTTACACTGGCGTTGACGCCAAACACGGGTTCGGCGTCCGCCGACCCTCCCCCCATCGCCACCGCCACCGCCGTCAAGGAGAGGAACCAGGATGCCCGAAGCAGATTGAGGGTCATGAGTCAGTCTCCTGTGCGGCGAAGGCGCCGCAAGCGGGAGGGCCCGCCCGAGGCGTCGCCGCCTAACGTCCAAGCTCAGCGACCCGGCCGGCCGAGCCAACCGCGAATCGAAGGAGCCCGCGCCCCGGCGGGCCGGGACCGCCGCGGCGCGGGGTTGGGCGGCACGACCGCCCATTCGACCGAATTCGACTTTGCAGGTCGCAATTGTTTTTGCTCGGAAACGCGGATGCAATTGAAATCCGGGAGAGTTGCGAATAATCAACGGATGTCGGTTAAAAAGGTGATTCAGCTTAAAAAAAGATCAGCGGTCGCTCATGTTTTGGATCAAATCGGTCGATTCGATAAGTGAGCACGGAGTTGTGTCAAGCGAGGTTGACGCCGGGAGCCGAGGCGGCGCCGGGACCGTCCCCGGCGGTTTGATTCTCGTCTTTGGGTCGATCGTCGGGCGCTTCCGCGCCTTCCCATCACTCCATCACGGTGGCCTCCCACAACTCGGGAATCCCAAGACGCGCGAACGGCGCGTTGCAACCGAGCCTCCGCCCGTTTCGGCGCGTTCAAGCGGGCGCGGTCCTTCCCGTTCTTCTCTCGATGGCACGGCGATTGCACTACTCTCTTTCGACGATCGGGGACGGTCGAACCAACGCAAGGCGGTTTGGTCGTCCGTCGAGAGCGAGCCGCTCTCTCGTCACATGGGAACCCGCCCCATCCACTCTTTGGCGGCTGGGTGAACAGAGCATCATCGCGGAACCAAATGAAGGGATGAAAGCGGGTTGGCGCGTCGGTTGCGGATAGCAAACGCCGGCGCGGGGCGGGCCTCTCGGGAGGTCGGCCGCTCGCTCGAACCAAAGGGAGAAAACCAATGGCCATCAACGTGCAGAATCTTCAGGGACGCTGGAATCAGCTCAAGGGCGAGGTGAAGAAGCGCTGGGCGCACCTGACCGACGACGACCTTCAATGGGGCGATGGCAACATCGACAAGCTCGTCGGCCGGATTCAGGAGCGCACCGGCGAGAGCCGAGAGGTCATTGAGAAGTACCTGAACTATCTGACCCAGGAAGGCGCCGCGGGCATTTCCGGCGCGGTCGAATCGGTGGGACACGCCGCGAGCCAGGCGACCAATCGGCTTCGCGAGGGCTACTCGCAGTTCGCCGACCAGGCGAGCGAGCGATACTCCCAACTCGCCGACAAGGCGGGCGAGCAGTACGACCAAGCGCGGGAGATGGTGATGCACAACCCCGTGCAGTGGGTCTTGGGCGCGTTCGGCGTCGGTTTCCTGGCCGGCATGATCGCCGGGTACGCCGGCGGCTCTCGCCAAAATCAGCCGATGTTGCGACGGTATTTTGACTGAGTCGCTTTCCATAGGCGACCCCCAAGAGCCTCCTTCACCCCCGCGCCTCCCGCGCGGGGGTGGAGAAGCGGGGGCTAAGACTTTCAGGGGAGTGGGCCATGGCGGGTCTGATCCTGTTTTTGGTGATCATCGCGGCCCTGTCGGCCGTCTTCGCGCTTTACGGCTTGACCGTCGGAGCGGCGGGTTACGTTCTGTTCTTTGGCCTCCTGCTGGCGGGGGCGGTGGTGTTCTCGGTCATCGCGGGCGTGATGGCCCTCAGCATGCCGGCCGCCAAGCCCCATGACAATCAGCAAAACAAGTTCGCGGGCTGATTGACGAACCCGCGGGTTGAGCCGGGCCGACGACGCCTCCCCGCCTACGGGCTCTCCGTCTCCAGACGGTCGAGTTCGCGCCAGGGACCGTGGGTTTTGAAGATCGGCCCGGGAAGCGAGGCGGCCAGCTCCAAGGCGGCCGAGGGGGTGATGTCGTCGCGACGCCGACCCACGCCCCGATAAATCTTCAGCCCGCGCTGGCGGGCGATGATCTCGCGGCGGGTCCTTCCCTGGGGACTGTCGGGCCAGGGGTCGGGATGCTCTTCGAAGTCGAAGAAGCAAGGCGTGACCCGAACCATGTATTTCCAGTAATCCGGGTTGTCGGTCTGAACGACGAAGAGCCCGCCGGGTTCGAGCGCGCGGTGGACATCCGCCAAAAACCTGGGCGTGTAGACCCTTCGGCCCGCTCTCCGCGATTGGTGATACGGCTGGGGATGATAGAGGTGCGCCTCGGCGACGCTGGAGTCGCCCACGTAACGCGCGACGAACGTCTCGGCGTCCTTGACCGCGAGCCGGACGTTGGATAGTCCTCGCTGATTTCCCCGGCGCGTGGCGTACCGGATGACGACGGGAAGGGCGTCGATGGCGAAGTGATTAAACTCCGGGCGAGCCAGCGCGCTTCCCAACGTGAACCGGCCGTTGCCGCATCCCAGATCCAGAATCACCGGCGCCTTTCGGCCGAAGATCGCCTCCCAGTCGAGCGGACCCGTCTCCGGCAGGCGCTTGAGGGCCGTTTTCGCCCACTGCTCCTGGGGGAGGATCCGCCCCGGAATGGGCACGCCGAATTCCATCTCAATGTCCGTGGACCGCATGGCGATGAGGCTTTCTGAATCGAGGCCGAGTCTTCCTGGCGGGCGAGGCCGTGCAAATGGCGGGCCCCGGGTATTGGATTCACCGCCCTGATGAATGTTATTCTAATGTCGAACCCCAAGGCTCGGCGAGCGGGGTTGTTCGCGAAACGATCCGGGCCCGGCCGAGTTCGAGCAAAGGAATCATCTCATCATGGCGGAATCCTCCATCATGGCGACGCTTATGGGCGTGATCGCCGATCGCAAGGCCAAGGCCGCAAGCGAATCCTCCTACGTCGCCAAGCTGATGAAGGGCGGAACGCCGGCCATCCGCGCCAAAATCCTCGAAGAAGCGGCCGAGGTCGTCGAAGCCGGCGACGAACCCGGCGACGCCGGCCGCGAGCATCTGGTCAAGGAGGTCGCCGACCTGGTTTTCCACACGGCGGTCCTGCTGGGCCATCGCGACATCGGCTGGGACGCCGTCGAGGCCGAGCTTGGTCGACGGTTCGGCACCAGCGGCCTGGTTGAGAAGGCGTCGCGCCCGCCGAAGTCGTAACGGTTACGGTTGATCGAACCCACCCCATACATCCCCCCGCCAGACCCGAGAGTGGAGAGACGCATGGATCAGGACGAACTTTGCGGGCGCCGGCCCGACGCGCTCTTTGAAGAGAAGCCCAACCGTCGCCGCCCCCTCCGCGCGTGGCGCTTCGCGGCGCTCCTGCTCGGGGCGGTCGCGTGCTTGTCGGCCCAGGCCGTCGCGCAAGAGGGGGCCGTTCCCCACTGGATCTGGCACCCGGCCCCCGACGGCGCCAAGAGATTCCCCGCCGAGACGCGGTACTTCCGCAAGGTCTTCACCATCAAAGAGCCGTCTCGGCTGGCGCTCGACGTGACGGCCGACAACCAGTTCGCGCTTTACCTCGACGGCAAGCTGATCGCCGAGGGGAACGAGTGGCGGGCGCCGGTTCGCGCCGAGGTCGACATCGCGACCGGCCCCCACGTCCTGGCGGCTTCGGCCTCCAACGAGGCTCCCGGCGCGGCCGGGTTCCTACTTGGGGGCGGCGTCCTTCCACTCGGCCAAGGCGCCCCGATCCACACCCGAACCAATTGGAAGTCGAGCGATTCGGTTCCCGCCGGCGACGCTTGGAAAACCCTCGCCTTCGACGATTCCGGCTGGGCCGCGCCCGTCGACCTGGGCGAGCTTGGCGTCGGCCCCTGGGGAAACCTGGCGCTCGGACTGAGCGATCCGGCCGAGCGGCTTCGGACGCCCGAGGGGTTCAAGGTTGAGTCGGTCGCCTCGCCGATGGTCAGCGGTTCGGCCGTGGCGTTCACCTTCGACCCCAACGGCGCTCCTTGCCTGTCGATCGAGCGCGGGCCGATCGTTCGGCTGTACGACGACGACGGCGACGGCCGCTATGATCGCCGCGAAACGATCACGCCTCAGATGAGCAATTGCCAGGGGCTTTATTTCCATAAGGACGCGCTGTACGCCGTGGGCGTCGGCCCGGAGAAGGACGGCCTCTATCGCCTGACCGACACCGACGGCGACGGCGTTTTCGAGACCGCCGAATTGATTCGGGGCGTCGCCGACCGCGGCATGGGCGAGCACGGTCCCCACGCGGTCGCCCTTGGGCCCGACGGCCGGCTCTACTACAACAACGGCAACCACTCGCATTTGAAGCCCCCGATTGATCCGGCGAGCCCGGTGAACATCGATTACGAGGGCGAGCTTCTTCCCCACTTCAACGACTCGCGAGGGCACGCCGCGGGGATCATGGCGCCCGGCGGAGAGATCCTTCGGAGCGACGACGCGGGCAAGTCGTGGAGCCGGTTCGTCGCCGGCTTCCGCAACGAGTACGACTTCGCCTTCAACAGCGAAGGAGAGTTGTTCACCTTCGACAGCGACATGGAGTGGGACATCGGCCTCCCCTGGTATCGCCCGGTTCGAGTGAACCACTGTCCCCCGGGCGCGGAGTTCGGCTGGCGGAACGGCTCGGGCAAGTGGCCGGCCTACTACTTCGACAGCCTGCCGGCGGTCCTCGACCTGGGTCGGGGCAGCCCCACCGGAGTCACCTTCTACCTGGGCGACCAGTTCCCCGAGGAATATCGGGATCAATTCCTGATCTGCGACTGGTCGCAGGGACGGATCCTCGCGGTGAAGCTGGAGCGCGCGGGGGCTTCGTATCGGGCCAAGGCGACCGAGTTGGTCAGCGGCCAGCCCCTTAACTGCACCGACATCGAAGTTGGCCCCGACGGCTGCGTTTATTTCACGATCGGCGGTCGAGGCACCCAGGGCGGCTTCTTCCGGATCAAGTCGACCCGCGAGGCCGGGCCCGCCAAGGCGCCCGACGATTTTCTGGTCGCGGCCCTCGACATCCCCTCGCCCCTCTCCAGCTTCTCCCAGCGCAAGCTCCACCAGTTTCGCGAGGCCAACCCGGACGCCTGGGGCCGTCGGCTTGAAGAGACCGCCCGAGACGCCTCGGGCAAGAGTTCCGCGCGTCGTCGCGTCCGGGCGCTGGAGGTGTTGAGCCAGGTCGGCCCGGCGCCGACCGAGGAATTGCTCGTCGCCCTGGCGGCCGATCCCGTCACCGAGGTCCGCTCGCGCGCCGTGGGGCTCTTGGCCTATCACAAGACGGACGCGGCGCGGACGGCGCTGGTCGCCGCCCTGAGAGACCACGACCCGTTCGTGAAGCGCCGGGCCTGCGAGTCGCTCATGCAACAGCCCGCCGAGACGATCCCCGTCCCGTCGCTCCTTCCGCTTCTCGCCGAGCCCGACCGCTTCATCCGGTTCGCCGCCCGGAAGGCCATCGAGCACGCCGGACCCGACCGGTTCCGCGACGCCCTTCTCTCGGTCGACGCCCCCCGCGCGAAGCTGGAGGCGATGCTGGCCCTGGTTCGCGCGAGCCAACTCGACGAGGCCGCGCAAAACAAGCTCTTTGATCGCCAACTCGTCCTCCTGCGCGAAACCCTCGACGCCGACTTGCAACTGGACCTGCTTCGGCTGGTCCAGTTGACCTACCTGCTCGGCCCCCAGAAGAACGAGGCGGCCGTGAGCAAGGATTTCCGCCCTCGGATGCTCGCGATGTTCTCCGAGTCGGTCGACACGCCCGTCAACCGCGAACTCGCCCGGCTCTTGGCTTTCCTCGACGAACCGAAGGCCCCGGCCGCCATCCTCGCCCATCAAGCGGCCCTGGCCGACAACCGGCCGGCGCAGATCCTCGACGCCTACTGCCTCCGCGCGATCACGCAAGGCTGGGACGGCGCTTCGAAGGAGCGCTATTGGGCCTGGTTCGAGACCGCTTGCCGCTGGGACGGCGGTTTCAGCTACCTCGGCTATCTCGACATGATGCTCCACGAGTTCCTCCCGCGCCTCGGCGACGAGGAGCGGGCCGCCATGCTCGCCAAGGGGGATGTTTATCCGTTCCCGACGCGGGTTCTGGTCCGAGAACTCGACCTGGATGGAAACCCCGAGGTCGTCGGCCAATTGGCGTCCTTGTACGAGCGCCTAAGCGGTGGAGAGTCGAACAGCCCCCGCGCCGGCGACCTGAAGGCGACGATCGTTGAGCGGCTCGGCCGGAGCCCGAGCGAGAAGGCCCGCGAGGCCCTCCGCTCGCTCTACGCGGCCGACCCGGGCAACCGGGCCGGGTTCGTCCGGGCCCTTGCCGAGCATCCCTCGGCCGTCGATTTGCCGATCTTCGCCGCGGGCCTCGAATCGACCGACGCGAACATGCTCGGCGTCGCGCTACACGCCCTGTCGGCGATCGACGCCGCTCCCGAAGGCCCCGAGCCCTTCGTCAACCTGATCCGGCTGGCCCATCGGGCCCCCCGGCCGCTGGTCGACCCAATTCGGAAGCTGGCCGCCCGTTGGTTTGGAACGCCCGGCGCGAAGAACTACAAGGACGAGATCGCGTCGTGGGAGGAGGTCTACAAGAGCCGATACCCCGATGGTCCCCCGCTGGTCGCCGAGGTTGAGACGACGACTCGGAATTACGACCTCGCCCAGCTTGTGAAGAACGTGCTTCAGGCCGAGGTGATGAAGTCGGCCTCGCCGGCTCGGGGGACGGAGGTGCTCGCCAAAATCCGGTGCCTCGACTGCCACAAGTTCGGCGACAAGGGGCAGGGGCTCGGCCCCGACCTAACGACCGTCAACAGCCGGTTTCAGCCGGCCGACATCCTCGACTCGATCGTCTCGCCGTCGAAGGTGATCTCCGATCAGTACAAGCCGATCACCGTCGCCGTCGACGACGGCCGGATCTTCGGCGGAATGCCGGTCGTCACCGATGGCCCGAACCTGGTGCTCTTGCTCTCCGACGGCGCGAAGGTCACGATCCCCAAGGACACGATCGAGGAGCAACAGCCCTCGACAATCTCGGTGATGCCCGAGGGGCTTCTCAACGCCCTCGATTATCAGGAGATCGCCGACCTGATCGCCCTGTTCGAGTCGATGCCCCGCGTCGCCGTCCCCGAACAGGAGGCCGCCGCGACGCCCTGAGCGATGGTTGGGGAGCGTTGCTCTGAACCATTAACGCGGCGAGCGCCCCGGGGTCGCCTTGAACCCGGGGCGCTCGTCGTCGCGCCACGCCGACGGACTTCTTGTCCATATCCCATCAAGCCAAACGGGAACTTATGACGAAAGGCCCGAATTCATCCACCAGATGGATCCGTTGAGCGCGGCCGCGAACGTGACCCAAGCCAGATACGGGACGAACAGCCAGGCCGCCGGCGCCGAGACGCGACGGAACGCCCACAGCGTGGCGGCGATGGCCCCCCACAGGACGACGATTTCCGCGAACGCGATTCCGGGACGGCGCAGGCCGAAGAACAGACCGGACCAGGCGACGTTCAGAACCAGTTGAATCGCGAAAAGGATCAACGCGGTTCGGCGCTCCGACCGGTCGGCGCGGCGCCAGACCAGCCAGGCCGCGAAAGCCATGCACAGATAAAGGACCGTCCACACCGGAGCGAAGACCCAGGCGGGAGGCGTCCAGGTCGGTTTGCGAAGGGTCGGATACCAGTCGTCGACCGCGTTGGCGTTGAACCAGGCCCCCAACGCGGCCGCGGCGAAGCAGGCGGCCACGAAGGCCGGCAGCATGGCCCATTCCCGAGCGGCGGCGGTCAGGCGCGACCCATGGGGACTCATAATCCAGGATCCTCGATTCTTTGGCTCGCCCGAGTTGGGAGCCATGGGAGGGGCGGAAGCCCTTTGGAATCGGCTTCCGCCCTTGGAGACTCAAAGTTACGTCTACTTGTCTCCCGGCGGCAACAGGACGGCGTCAATGACGTGAATGACGCCGTTCGAGCAAACGATGTCGGTCTTGATCACGTTGACGCCATTGACGGTTGCCTTGCCGTTCTTGACGGCGATCTTCAGGGGCGTTCCCTCGACCGTCTTGGCCGAATCAAGCTTCACCACGTCGGCGGCCATCACCTTGCCGGGCACAACGTGGTAAGTCAACACGTCCGTCAGCGCGCCCTTGTCTTTGATCAGGCTGTTCAGATCCTCTTTGGGGATCTTGGCGAACGCCTCGTCGGTGGGCGCGAACACCGTGAAGGGGCCCTCGCCCTTGAGCGTGTCGACCAGGTCGGCCTTCTTGACCGCTTCAACGAGCGTTTTGAAACTTCCGGCTCCAACGGCGGTGTCGACGATGTCCTTCTCCCCCTTGTCGGCGGCGCGCGCCGTCGAGAGCGGGAAGAGAGCGGCGCCGACAAACAGCGCCAGCAGGCCAGTGGCGGCGAAGATGCGATTCATCTCAGAGACTCCTCGTTTCAAATGAGGCGCGGTGGTCGAAGGGGTTCGCGGTGGAAATCGGTTCCGCCGCCGCGCCTTCCGCACGGCTTATTGGCCATGAAAATCGTCCGAAGGCTCGGACAAAAACGTTCATAGCGTCCAAATTAATAAGGGCAATTTGCCGCGATGTCAAGTGGGTATTTTCGAGGGAACACGAAAAATTTCTGGATGGATTCGCGCATATCGTCCATAATATTATTTGGGCGATCGAACTCCGCCGGTCCAATGGCTCGCGCGCATCGTTCAGAATTTTCCCCGGTGGTTTCGGTTGAACGGGATCCGCGAGGCGAGGCTCGTTATGTTGGGCAAGCGAATCAGCGAACTCTCACCCTATCTGAGCACTCCTCAAGCGGCCGAGGTTTTGGGCGTCAGCGTAAGCACGGTGAAGCGCTGGGTGGACGAGGGAATTTTGCCGGCCCACAGGACGGCCGGAGGGCACCGCAAACTGCTTCGGGCGGAGGTTCTTGTCCTAGCCAGGCGAGGCCAAATGCCGCGCGGCGATTTGGCGGCGGCGAATCTTGGTCCGTCCCGGGACCGGCAATCCCATCCCGAAGTCGCCGCCGCATTGCTTGAGGCGCTTTTAAGCGGGGGAGCGGCCGAGGCGCGGGGCGTTCTTCGCCATGCCCGCGACTCGGGCATGGCCGTGGAAACTCTCGCCGACCGGGTTGTCGCGCCGGCCATGGCCCGGGTCGGAGACGAGTGGCGCGCCGGGCGGCTGGATGTCTGGCGAGAACACCGGGCGACCCAGGTCTGCGTCGCGGCGCTCTATCCATGGAAGGAAGAATGGGAGGCGCAAGCGGGGGGAGTCAATCGGCCGATCGCGGTCGGCGCGGCGCCCGAGGGCGACCCCTATCTGCTGGCGACGCTTTTGGCTCAACTCGTCTTGCTTGACTCCGGTTGGGAGGCGGTCAACCTCGGCCCCAACACGCCGCTCTCGAGCCTGGCCCGCTCGCTGAGCGAGATTCGTCCGCGACTCTTGTGGCTGTCCGTTTCCCACCTGGAGGATCGCGCGAAATTCCTTGAAGATTATAAGGAGCTTTATCGGATCGCCGAGAAACAAGGCGTGGCGGTGGCGGTCGGCGGCCAGGCCTTGACCGAGTCTCTGCGATCGACGATGGCCTACACGACGTATGGAGACGGATTGAGTCACCTCGCGGCGTTCGCCCGCGCGCTTCATCCCAGGCCGAAGCCGCCACGTCGCGGCCGGCCGCCGAAGACGACGTGAGAACTCATCAATGCGCGAGCACACGCTAAAACGGGAGCAAAGACTTCCCCTTCCGGTGGATGAGGTGTTCGCCTTCTTCGCCGAGCCGGCCAATCTGGAGGCCATTACCCCGGATTGGCTGCGCTTTCGCATTCTGACGCCCGAGCCGATTCGGATGGAGGCCGGCGCGTTGATTCGCTACGCCCTCCGATGGCGTGGGGTTCCGTTGTCATGGACAACCCGGATCGAAAAATGGGACCCGCCCAACGGGTTCGTCGACGCGCAACTGCGCGGGCCCTATCGCCTTTGGGAACACACGCATCGCTTCGAGCCCGTCGCGGGCGGAACCCTGGCGCGCGACGTGGTGAGGTACGCTCTCCCGTTTGGCGTCCTCGGAAGTCTCGCCCGAGCCGGCTGGGTGCGGGCCGATCTGGAGGCGATCTTCGATTACCGGGCGCGGCGAGTGGCCGAGCTTTTAAAGCCGCGCGAGACGTAACGGTTCTCTTCCGCCGGGATCAGCGCTTGGTCGACGCTCCGACGCTGGCGGTCGTGGCGCGGCTTGAGAGATGGGGGCGGGGGATGCCGTCGCGATGGCCGCCTCCCGTCGCCACGTCGGCCAGGTGATCGAGCAGCTTTCGGCGGAAGACCGGCAGCGCGAATGCTTCAGCCCGGGCGCGGGCCCGTGATGGGTCGTGGGGGCGGCCGTCGGCCTCCCAGGCTTCGATGGCCGCGCCCAGGGCCGCTTCGGTCGGCTCGTCGTAGAATCGACCGCAGGCGGGGTCGACCGTCTCGGCCGCGCCCCCCTTGCGCAGCGCGATGACCGGCGCGCCGCAGGCGAGGGCCTCGACGGGGACGATGCCGAAGTCCTCCTCGCCCGGGAAGAGCAGGGCCCGACATCGCCTGTAGTGGTCTCGGATCGCCTCGTCGGATTGCCAGCCGAGAAACGTCACCGAAGGCCCGGCCATCGTCTCCAGCCTCGCCCGCTCGGGCCCCGACCCGATGACGACGAGCCGCCGCCCGGTTCGGCCGCAGTACGAGACCGCCTGATCGATCCGCTTGTAAGGAACCAGGGCCGAGGCGATCAGGTAGAAGTCCTCGCGAGGCGTTTCAACCGTGGCCGGATGGTAAAACTCGGTGTCCACCGGCGGGTGGATAACCAGGCTCTCGCGCTGGTAGCAGGCGGCGATGCGGTCGCGGATCGTCTCGGAGATCGCCACGAAGTGACTGACGCGGCTTGAGGCGGCCTTGTCCCAGGCCCTCAGCCGGTTCAGCAACAGCCGCGCGGCGGCCTGGCGGATCGGCCGGTTCGACCAACTCTCCAGATAGGCGTCGCGCCCTTGCCAGGCGTACCGCATCGGCGTGAAGCAGTAGCAGACATGGGGAACGCCCGCCGGGATCCGCCCCGACTTCGCCACGCAATGGCTCAGGCTGACGACCAGATCCACGTCCCTCAGCCTCCACGCGCCGGCCGCCGCGGGCATCAGCGGCAAGAGGTGGCGATAGTGGCGGAAAACCCCCGGAACCCGTTGCAACGGCGACGTTTGGATCGACATCGACTCAATCGCCGGGCTCGTCGCCCCTTGGCGATGAATCAGGGTGTACAGCTTCGCCTGGGGAAAGGCCCGGCAAAGAACCTCCAGGCACTTCTCCCCCCCTCGCATCCCGGTCAGCCAGTCGTGAACCAGGGCCACGCGAAGCCCCCGAAGGGCCGGCGGAAGGAAATCGGCGGAGGGTGCCTCCGCGATCCCGGAAATCCCCGCGCGTGATCCCGCTCCGCGAATGCCGGCGTCCATGCCCGCCTCCTTGAAGTTCTTTGGGTGTCTCTTCCTCCGCGACGGAAGCGCGCGCATGGAGGGGGGCCGAAACGTACCCGATTCGCCCATCTTGGGCAAGGCGGTGTTGGAGAGGGGACTCGTCCTCCCGCTCGCTCGGGTACAATTTGGTGGTGGACGACCAATTCGAGACCAACGCCTGCTCCCCGGCGGGCATAGCCCGCCCTACGACTTTGCTGGCAAAGGGTTTTCGTAGTGCGGGCAACGCCCGCCGATCCAGCACGCTTGGGGTGGTCGTCCAGTACGGCGGGCGCTCTCCGCGGGCCGAGAGAAGCAACCGTCCTCATCGAAAAGGGAAAATCATGGCGCGAACTCCAATTACGGGCGACGGATTCGAAGAGCGCCGCGTCACCTACACGTTGGAGATGAATGGTCGATTCTACTTGATCGAGAACGTGCCCGTCCGCGTGGATCTCCAGACGGGGGAGGAACTCTACTCGCCTCGGACGGTTGAGCGGCTACATCGGATGATCCGCGGGGGAGAGCAGCCGGTTCGAGTCATTGAGACGCCCGTTTTTCAGTTCTCCGGTTGACCCGCCGCGAGGGGCTCGCGGCCAAAGCCGTCGATTTGGCGGGGGCGTCCCTCGTCCGTTATGATGAGCGTGTTACTCGTATTCCGAAACGCGCGCTCATCCAGGAATCCTCGTCCCATGTCCACGACCGTTGACCAGACGGCGGCCTCGGGGTTGCTCGCCGATTTGACGGCCATTCTCGGCGCTGAGAACGTCCTTTGGCGTCGCGACGAGCTGTTGGTCTACGAGTGCGACGGCTACGTGATCGAGAAGAAGGTTCCCGACGTGGTCGTCTTTCCGGCGTCCACCGAAGAGGTCGTCCAGATCGTCAAGGTCTGCAACAAGCACGACGTTCCCTTCGTGCCACGCGGGGCG
>Ga0182738_1002984_pt1 | contig 19661 bp, 10 predicted proteins | sample eDN5th30CBELigMG_FD_128876 | JGI IMG/M metagenome (GOLD analysis project Ga0182738, IMG submission 128876) | Enriched Miracle-Growth compost microbial communities from Emeryville, California, USA - eDNA 5th pass 30_C BE-Lig MG (version 2)... ... | reverse complement strand
CTCGAAATCCCTTGCTCTTCAACTTCAACTCCTGTGACTTTTAAGAAGGCCAATATACAATATATTTTTAGATTTTAAAGAAATTTAGGAATCTTAAACAAGCCCAGATAACACGTTATAAATAATTTAATAAATTAAGCCAAAATTCATAGATAAAATCGCCATTATCCCATGCTTTTTGCTTCAAGGATGAAAAAGACGATCCGAGTCTTGTACAACAAATTTAGAACCAACTTTGTGAAATCAACAAGTTCTTTGAATAGAGTTTTTAGCTATTCAAAACCTTATATGTACCTCATTATCATTGGAAACGTCGCCTTGCTTCTCGCAACCTTCTTTAATGTCCTTCTCCCCAAATATATTGGAGAAGTACAAGATGTTATGCAAAAAGATCAAAAAATTGATGAGTTGAAGACCATTGTTTTCAAAATCGCTTTTGTTCTCTTTGGAGATATCATTCTCATGCTTGTCAAGGAATTCAACTTTGATCTCTTAGCAATCAAAGTCATTACAGATATGAGAAAGGACCTCTTCAAATCCCTTTTGAGCAAAGATGTCGAGTTCTATGATTTGAATAAAAGCGGCGATCTTATTAGTCGCCTTACCGGCGACATTGAAAAAGTTCAGCATTCTTCGATGAGCGATATTGCCAATCTCATTAGAAGAGTCCTTGAAATATTAGGAAGCCTCTTTATGCTTCTTTCAGTCTCTCCAAAACTCACCATCATTCTATTTGCCTTCGTTCCAATCAAAATCTGTTTGCTTGCTCTTACTGGCGGAGCAACCAAGAAAAACACAAAACAAACCCGAAAGGCAGTCGCAGAAGCCAACTCTTCTGCAAATGAGGCATTCCAAAACATAAGAATCATCAAAGCTTTTTCAACTGAAGAAAAAGAGTTTGATACCTATTGTTCTAGACTTGCAGGGACATATAAACTTGAACTCAATTGCTTAAAGACCAATATATGTCTCTGGATGGTCTCCTCTGCCCTCGGATTCTCTGCTTTGCTCTTCATGCTTTACCAAGGCGGAAGTATGGTTGCCAATCATGAAATTACTTCTGGAAATCTCACAAACTTTCTCATTTCTGGTCTCAAGGCTTCTGCGGCTTTTAATTCTATCGACAAAATCATCAAAAGATTCGCCACTTCTTTAGGCGCTTGTGAAAGGATTTTTGAGGTTCTTGACTATGAGCCTCGAATCAAAACGAACTGGGAAGTAGGAAAAATTAAAGAAACCTTGAAAGGAAATGTGGAAGTCACAAACCTTTTCTTCTCATACCCTACCAAATCAGAAGTTAGAATCCTTAAACAGCTTGATGTGAGCATCAAAGCAGGAGAAACTATTGCTTTGGTTGGGGCCAGTGGAAGTGGCAAAACGACTTTTACAAGTCTGATCCAGAGGTTCTATGATGCAACTGCAGGAGAACTCAAAATTGATGGTGAAAACATCTCCAATTATAACCTTAAATGGCTTCATCAACAAATAGGCTATGTTCCTCAGGAGCCTTCCCTCTTCTCAGGCACGATCGAAGAGAATATCACCTATGGGGTTTCCGAGTATACCAAGTCCGAGCTTGAACATGCTATAAAATTAGCCAATGCCAACTTTATCCTCGATAAAAAGCAATTCCCTCTTGGACTGGAGACAAAAGTCGGTGAAAGAGGAACTAAACTCTCTGGTGGCCAAAAACAGAGAATCGCTATTGCCAGAGCTGTCATCAAAAACCCCAAAATCCTTATCTTTGATGAAGCTACTTCTGCCTTGGATGCCGAAAGTGAACACCAAGTTCAACAAGCCATAAATAGCCTCATGGAGGAAAAAGGTAAAACTCTTATTATTATCGCTCATCGACTTTCCACAATCATTAATTGTAAACGGATTCTCGTCTTCCAATCTGGAAAAATCGTGGAAGAAGGAAGCCATAAAGAGCTCTTACAAGCTGATGGTATCTATAAAAACCTCGTCGAAAGACAACTTGCTGGCTTCAATATGTAAGTAAAATAATTTAAGTAACTCTCTGTATAACTGTTGTTGTTGTTGTTTTTTCATATTTATCTTCTTAGTTTATGTATGATAATAAAAAACAAATCAATGTCATAATCAAATAGAGTTTTTTGTTCATATTATAGTTCTTGAGGATCATCATTATCATTGTCATTATTGATATGAAATTTTGAATCTGGTGAGATAGGAATGATTCTGTTCCTTGATAGGGGTCTTAAGACGAGAGATCGAGTGGGAGGACTCATGTTGAAGGAGCTTGGCTCATCAAGATTAAAAACTGGAGTCAGTGGTCTGCCTTCAAGTGGTTCACCTTTCTCAATCTCTTCTTCTTCCTTGCAAATCTTGCTGATTTCAGCTGAAATAGGGGTCACTGATGCTGTGGATTTTCCTCCTTTGCTTTTGCCAAAGATTGCGAGAGCGATACCAACCTGTTGATTCTTTTTGAAAAATTTCTTGAAAATCTCCTTCTTATATTCCTTCAAGAGTAAGGCCAACCATGTTGCAAAGAAAGCACCGTTCACAGCAAAGATAACCACAATCAATAAAATATTCACGGCTGTTGGTAAGTCCTCTATGAAAAAAATAAATATTAATAAAGTATCAGAAAGTTCTTCAATTACTTGTGATATAATAAATGCCGCAATATAGAGTAATTGTCGCACTTATGAGTCCTCTCTTCTCCATCGTGTTCAAGTCATCCTGCTGGAAAGGTAGTCCATTCACTTGGAGCATAAAACTAACAAATGAAACACCCAAGACTGCCAAGGATTGAATTGAAGTTCCATATGTGACCATAAATACTGAAATAAAGATCATAATAATCTTTCTATACAAAATCACAAACTCCCTTCGTTCAATGATTAGCAAAAAACAAAAATATTCTTTACCAGTAATATTTATCTGGCTTATAGCCATCATATAAGAAACCGAATTTCGATTTGAACCCATTATCTTCGAGGTTGTCTTTATTTTTCTTGAGCATTCGATAAGCAAAGAATGGAATTCCAAGCCCCCACACAATAAAAGCTGGAAGAGCTACAGCAAAGACCCAGAAAAGATGAGTTGAGCCCCAGCATTCAACTTCCAAATCTTCTGCAAGGTAGTACTCCATACGATCTCCGGATTCATCGCCAATGTTCGTGCACCTAGTCATAATTAATAATGATATTTCTTTCATCATTCAAAACCTGAAACCCAAAATTGAAGTCTGCACCAAAGTGGTATGAAGCATGAACAAAATGACGACGCACGTTGTTGTCACATTTGATTTGAATCGAGCTCGGTCAGACCATTTTTTGACTTTGAAAATAATAAGCCATACAACTAAAACAATCACTATCAGCAACAATGGACTCAGTGAGATAAACAATAGCTTTGAAAAGAATGGCCGGATTGTTCCAGAAGAGGGCAAGAAGCAATCAACTGAAAAAACAGTTGCTGAACTTGAGGAAACTTTTGATTGAACACTAAAGAGACCTGAAACTTGGGATGGCCATTCAAAATCGAAAGAGCTCACAATTGACACCAGTTGCACATAATTCAAGAAAATCTTTATCAAAATTGAAGTTTTTGGCTTTGCGTCACTCTTGGTAAAGTCCTTTAATTTGAGGGCGTTTCTCACTGTAAACACAATAAAAACTATAGCAGCAATAATCACCACCACAGCGAGAATATAGTAGCCAGGGTTATTGGTGCATGCAACACAATAGATATCACTTGATTTAGCATACCCAGATTTACAAGTTGCACACATATTGCCAGTATATTTTTCACTGCACCAGCCTGTGACACAAAAAGTCGAATTATATTCTGTCTTGCAGTAGTAGTTGGAGTTGGCTTCTGTAATACTATTGCCCAAGCAAGCTTCGTCATTTACACATGCAACTGCATAATCATTCCATTTACTAAATCTCCAATAATTCTCGACTGGACCAATCACTGATCCTCCATAACAATCCATATTATCTGGGCATGAAGAACATTGTGAAGTCGAGTCCACCTCAAATAAAGCTGTGCCAGAATCGCAGAGAGCGCATTCTTTAGCATCGGTCAAACGCTCTCCGACCCCACAGTGTCTAAAATAAGGGCTTATTGTCAAAGTAAACTTTTCCGTGTCAGTAATGATATCACTTGAAGCAATCTCCACCGATGACTTTAAAGTGATTGTCGTTGAACTGCCTGGTGTATAAGAAAAAATCAATGGATCAAGTGTAAAAACTCCATCTTCTGAATCAAAACTCGTCGTTGTTGATGCCTTCAAATTTGTTGTATCTGTCCATGTCATAGTTAACGTCCTAGAGGAGATGTGAGGGGAAATAAAATAAAAAAAATACGATGAATCCCAATCAGCAACTAACTGATCATCAATATCATAGAGACCAATTAAAATAGCTGGGTCTGATTGTTGTCCACTCACAAAATCTGCTAAATCGCTCAATTCATATGTCGTAGTCGTTGTTGAAAGCGTTCTACTGGAATTCTTTGCTATGCAAAGTTAAGTAAATCAAATCTTTTTAAAACTTTTACTTCCTAAAAGTCGTCTAGAAGTAGTGATGGTTGAACTGGTTATAACGGCGAGTTTCACAGGATATGAGGCCCAGTTATCGCCATAAGTTGCCGAGTTACCACTAAATAAGTCTCCCGACGCCAGAGCATCAGTGGCATCAGGACGGAGCTTTGTATAATAGATACCACCTCCAGCAGACCCAGCCTCACAATTTTTTATTTCAACGTTTGCACCCAAATTCAAGTAATCCTCACCATCGTCTGAGGTGTACAAATCAGACTTTAAGGAGGTCTCAAAACTATCATAGTAAATACCGCCTCCCTTTGTTATGGCTTTGCCTGCATTAATAACTGTATTGTCAATGTCAATTTGAGTCAGACTATCTCCCAGGTTTTCAATGCAAATTGCGCCTCCATAAGAGGCAATCGTGTTATAGAAAGTTGAACCCGTTATTTCAATTGTATATATCGCTGCTGTCGAGTCTTCTGAATAGGTATGAAGAGCTCCACCGCAATTTGTTGTAGTCTTAAGGTTCTTAAATGTACAGTCTTCAATGACAACCCCGCTGCAAGAAGTGAGGTATATCCCCTGAATCTCGTCGCTTGTGTCACTAGAGATCGTGTCAATATCCCATAAACTTGTCTGGTCGGGGTCTCCGTTAAAAGTCACACTGTCAAATTTGATTGAAGAACCATCAGTCGATGTACAGGACACCATTACTGAAGTAGTTACATCAGAAGTAAATGTTGTGTCTGAAATTGACAAAGTGTCTGTCTCAGTGTAAATTGTGTTCGTGTTATTCTCAAACTCACTATCTGAGATCGTCAGATCTCCCAATACATACACCACTGCAGCAGAGTTTTCTGCATAATTATCAGTGAAAGTCACATTGTTCATGCTTAATGTATTTGATTTTGAGTCAGAATAGATAGCTCCATTGTTGGCCCCTGTAAAGGTTGAGCTATCAATTGACACAGAGCTATCATAAATGACAATAAATTCGGCATCCAAGTCACTTGCGCTGTCATAAGACTCATTGCTGATAAAGTCTGTCAGCGAAATGCTCACAGTGCTTAAAGCCTTGATCAAGTACAGCCCATTGGTGGTTGAAGAGGCTTTATTATACGAGAGGGTCGAGGAAGTCAGCGTCAGGGTGCCCAAAGTGATTTGCATTATACTTTCACCATCCTGAGCTTCATTGTAACTAAAAGTTGATCCTGTTATTGTCACTGTTCCCAGGTAAGCTTGCATGACTGCATTTGCAGAGCTAGCTGTCACATATGAAATATTCACATTTGTTAGAGTAATTGTCGACAATTGCGAAAATGCAAATCCGCAGGTTGGAACACTCAGGGAATAATAATCGGAGTCAGAACTCACAACCTTTGAAGAGTCAGCTATTACCACTCCTGCAATCGCATAATCATCGCCTGTGTTGTCGTGAATGTCAGATCCTGTAATTGTTACAGTTGAAGAGCCTGCTGCAAAGATAAGTGAGTCCCGAATCGTCAAGTCATAGGCTTCAAAGTCAGAAAGAGTCAGCTTGCCAGCATTAATCATAAAACCAAGTTTCACGTCGAACCCATGGAAGCTGGAGTCTGAAATAGTCAGAGTTCCATCAGTTTGCTTGACCAAAGCTAAAACAGAGGTTGTGTTTAAATTTATAGCAATCGTCTCCCAATCGAGCCCACTCCCAGAAACAAAGTTTTCATCATTTGCATCATCACTATCACTGAATGTAGCGTTCGTCACTGTTATATTGCTCAAGATAGTTGTAGCAACACTGTTAGCGAAAACAAGTCCTGTATAACCTCCGCTACTGCTATCGACAGTTATAAGGTCAGCATAAAACTTGGTTGTCGAGTCTAGATAAAAGAGCCCATAATATCCATAAAAGAAGGAGGCCGTCAAATTACTGATAGACACGCTTGAAGCACTAGCAGCATAAATTGGAGCATAGGAATATGAGGTAGTATCATAGATATCAATATCCTCTATATTAATTGCATAGCTGAGTGAAGATGTTGGATCGCTGGATCCAGTGGAAGTTAGATAGAATAAAGAACCGCTATCCCCTGAAAAAGTGATCTCCGAAAAGTACAGAGTCGATCCATTGTTCCATTTATTGTAGACATTCTCCTTAATGGCGCAAATCAGTCCGTTGGCCCCTTGCTCTGCCGATGCAATCACGTTATTCTCAAAGTCTGTTGAGCTGATTGTAAACCGATTGTACCAGAAGCTTGTAAATGCACAAAAGCCATTATTAAATTGATTTTCTTTCACCTCACTATCAATGATGCTTACATACAGCGAAATCATCGCTGGCCCGCTGCTGTATGAAACTGGCGAATCGAAGCTAGTTGTATCAACACCAGTTGAGCCGTCAACTTCTTCATCACTGAAATACTTCAGCAGATGAGAAAATGGATACAGATAATTCTCGTAAAGACTTGAGCCCGAACTCTTGTAGTAATAATATTTCGTGTCAGCACTGCTGTCAAAATCAAAAATATTATTCTCAAATGTGCAGCTATCGATCGTGAAAGAGTTTGGCGAGGGGTATTCTTGTTCACCATCGTCATCATCATCAAGCCCTTTAATATATTCAGAACTCATTTCCCAAAAATTAAAGGAAATCATGGGAGATGAGGCAAAATCAAAATACCCAGCACTCGAATCACTCTGGGCCGACGAGAATCCCTGATGATTCGAAAAGGTATTGTTTTTCAGATACACTTCATCGTGTCCTATTAATTGGTGCAAGGTGATTGCTTGAGCCATGTAATAATCTCCTCCCAGGAAGCCTTGTGTATTTCCATCAAAATTGTTATTTGTTATTTGAATGTAATTTGACTGTCTTATCAGCAACGGAATAGACTCCACCATGTAAGAGTCTGTATTCATTGAAGGTACTGTGTTGGAAGTCAGCTGGAAGGCATTGCTGCTGAACTCGCTGTTTGAATAAGCAAAACTGGTGGGGATTGAATTCGAAGAAAACGTGTTTGAGTCAATCAAGAGATTCATCACACCTTGAATATACAGCCCATTCGACAGTTTCATGTAGTTTCTCTTGAAAACGTTGTTTGAAAAAGTCACTTGATTGGGGTTAAAGGTCACACTTGAATCCAAAGGATGCGTGTATGAGTAATCAATATCTTTGTCACTCGAAACGCTCTTTAGGTATCTCGTAAAGTTTCTGTAAGCATAGGTGTCGCCCTCAAAAGCTTGATTTGTTGCTATCGCATACGTTGAGTAATATGTATCAAAGTCATCTTGACTGTTGATCCCTGAATAAGCATTATAATCGTTAGCTTCACAAGCCAATATCACATTTCCAATTGTGTTATAGCACCCATAATTATCAGTAAATGTGTTTGAGTCCACAAAAATTCCTGAGCAGTTCAGACGTGGAACATTGTAATTATATTTATAAATAAATATGTTGGCTCCAATAAATTGTGCAAAGTTATTTGTAAATGTATTCTCGCTTATTATCAAGGGTGCGCCGAATGTATTATTGAAACCCTCAACATATATTGCTCCACCAACAACCGTATAAATTGAATTAAAATTGTTATTGTAGACAACGAGGCCTTGTGTGACATTTCTGAGGTGAATCACTGCTGTAATGGAAGTATTTGTATCAATGTTCTCAGCATATTTCCTAAAATGTTTGTCCAAAAATATCTTGTAGCGAGACACAGGACTAATATTATGACGACTTTGTTCTTTATCTTGAGCTCCCCACGAATTTGGATTATACTCTTGACAATCATACTGACTACCCTCCTCAGTAGCCATTCTGCTAAAAGACAAAATATTCCTATTTGAATATGTTATTGAATAGTTCTAAATATCAAGCAAGGTTTACTCGAAATTACAGCCTTCAATTGTGATAGGACCATCCATATTGTGTAAAGTTAAAACTGCACCTTCAATGTTGTGGACATCATTCGTTTGGAGATATGTTGTCTTGAGAGGATTATAATTTGTAAAGTTGGAATTCTTTATTGTGATATTGTGACAATAAGTTTCATCTGAGTTTTGTAAACTTCGGCAGGTTTCGCCATTGAATGAACTGAAGCCAAAGATACTTCTATCAACGGATTGGTGAGCATTGCTGACCAAACCGTGAGGGAAAAAGAAGCGATCAAATGAACTGTCTTCAATCAAAACATTTCCAGCAAAATTATTCATCTGAATAAAACTCGTGTGATATGATGAATAGAAAAAGTTTTTTATCTCGCAATTCGTTATGCTCAAAGTTGGAATTTCAGCATCTGAGCTATCGCGGATGTAGTCTAGCACAAAAACTCCGTATTTTTGGCTTGTCTGATATTTTGACTTGAAAACTGTTGAATTTACAGACCATTCGGAATAATCTGAAGATGTAGGACTGCAAACACTTGGGGTCTGAGCTGCAGTTGTTGTTTCTGTCACTGAATCGTACTGGCAGCATTCTTTTCGAGATTTGGTGCATGCATACCCCCCATTGATATTTCCATATGTCATGTCAGCTCCATCAATAATCACATCCTCTATAACTAATTCTTTCGTGACAAATATATTGGCCATTGAAGATTTCCATTTAATGGTTGGCTTCTCACCGGCTGATAAACATCCTGTTTGAGAAGGCTTATCTGTGCAATATACTGGCCCGATGTAAACTGATGCGAGGGTTCTCTCAAATGGACGTGGTAAATGCCCACTCGTAGTTGGAGTTTTATAATCATAGGCATAAAAATTAGTGTCGCCATCCACATCAAGCAAATAGTGCATTAAATTCGTTCCATCTTTCAATAAATATATTTTGACATCCACAGCTTTATATGATGATGATTGTGTCATTATCTAAGAAGGTGTTAGTTTTTAACCAAGAGATAGTCTCCTTTACATCTTTGAACACGATATTTAAATCATCCCATAAAGTCCCTGTTCCATCATCACTATTTGAACAGCCACTTGCACAACGTTTTGAGCTGCCTGCTGGCGCAACATAATACACAAGACTCTTTGTACTTGCTACTCTATCTAAAAAAAGGGGATGAATACCATATTATCCTCCTCAATAAAAATACCTGTTGTACAAGTTAAAGTTCCTGCAACTGATTTACTCAGAAAATTGTTGATAGTTGTTGAGCCTTGCATTCTTTGTTTTGAATATATACACTCATTGCAATTCGTTGCGCTTGTGCATTGGATGCAGTTTGAGTTACATGCAGAACATGTTGCGCTTTGGCCGCTTGTTGTACTATACATCCCATTAGTCGAATAATCGCAACTGCTGTGACATGTCAGACCGTCACCTATTTTTGTTTAACAATGCTGTCAATGAGTCAACACTACTGCTTAGATATCGGAGATTCTCATAAGTGTTCTTACTCTCATCTGCCTCCAGAGTAGTGTACAAATTTGGATATGCAACGCAGAAGGTGCAATATGAAGTAAGACGAGTGTTTTGCAGGAGGGTTGTGTTTAAACTGCAATAGGGGTCGAGGCCTAGACAGTTACTTCAGTGTCCGCCATATCATCAACTCATACCTTCTATCACTACACCACTCATGAAATTATATGTTGAATTGCCTGTGTCGTAGGTTCTCACATTGTTCACCATATTGGTTGGAGTTGCACTATTTCCAGATCGGACCTTCGAGCACTTTGCAGTCACATCATCTGGATAATAGTTTGTTGGGCAGGCTTTACAAGTTGTTTTGGTATCATCACATGTCATGCAAAAACTGTCCGAAAATGTCAATGGACAGCTTATTTGAGAAGGAGCTCCCTCTGCTATATAGTACGTTAGGGAAGCTACCATTTTCATGCTTACCTTGAGACACACTTGCAGAGAACACTAAAAAAGATAGTAGTACACCGAAAATGGACTTCATTAAAATAGAGGTGGGTTTCAATATTTTAATCGATTTCTAGAGATAAATAATAAACTGGCTCATTTTAATTATATCCTATTAGGAAAACGAGTTTGATAGCAACCTTTATTCACTACCATTTTTAGCTCTAATTAGGTGGTCATTTTCATTTTCCTATATCCGAAAAATTTTTTTCAAAAGAAACAATATTTTGGCTATTTAAAAAATTTGTGATACAACAATGAACAAAACAAAGCAAAGCAAAGCAAAATTTTTTATGAAAAAGTAAAATTTTTGTTATGAAAAGCCTTAAACAAGGGACATTACCAAAAATTCAACATTCCAAGACCATCTTTTTCACAGTTTCCCTAAAAAAAAAATTAGAAAACCTTCTCAACATATTTTGGCTCACAATAAGGTAGAAATTTTCATCATCAACTTCAATAGCTAAAAATGGTTATTGAAACATCTCTTCACAGAAATACCTGTTTTTTGATAGTGAGTAGATTCAATTTGGAATCTTATTTTCTCTCCTTTAGTATACTCAAATTCGAGATTTTCAGGGCCCTCGGGCATCCATATCCAAGTTCTTTCTTTTTTATCACTTTTTTCCTTAGATAATGACTTTATGAAAATTACTATCTATTGGGTTGGTTTAATGCTGATGCAGGAATGAAGGCCTTTGTAAACCCAAAAGAAACTAGAATTATTAGCTGATACATTGAAAACAAAAATACCAACGATTCCCTGAAGAACACATTTTTCGACTTCTCCAACCAAGATCTCATCTTTGTGAGCTCTGAAAATCACAAGTTTCACTTCAACCTATTTCTCTTTGCTAAAAACCCGATAAGAGACAATACATCATATTGATAATCCCCTTGTCCGTTCACGATAACACATTCTTTTATAGTAAAGCCCAAAATCTCCACACAAAGTCCTTCTCCTTCAAGAATCTAATCATTTTAAATCATCCATCAAGATCTTTTTATCACCTTAAATAAGTATTTCGCCTGCAGGGTTTTGTAAAGAATTTCGTTTGAGCCTCCAACCAAATCAGATGGCTTTATCACCAATATATTGTTGATTGTGTACAATACAAACATTTTAATTGGTCTTTGGAAATTCCAAGCTCTCAATCAATAATTAAATATCCCAACAAGCAAACTTTAAATCTGTCTGAATCTGAAAATTTCTTCTGATTCAGTATTGAAATATTCATTTTCAAAAAGATTTTTATTTGACGGTCCCAGACTGCTCAGAAATCCTAATTCAGAAACAAATTTTTCCCTCAGTCTGTCAAAATTGTGAATTTACCCAACCAAACAAAGTCTAATTTTTCTTAAAGATTCTTTCCCTTGATAATTTTTTTTCTTCAAATTTTTTTGGGAGATTTTTACCTTACTGTAAAGAAGAAGCGAGATTCTTTTTTCTGGAAAGTTGTTGTAAAGTCAAAAAGAAAAAGTTGTTTAAAACAGGGATTTTCTTAAGGATTGAGACTGGTCAGAATTTCATTTTCTATTTTTTTTTTTAGCATCATTCTCTTTCAAAAGGTAATCAGGTAACCTTTGATCAAGGGTTTATTATTATTATGGAATTGGTTAATTTAAACTTTCAATTGTTGAAAAATTTAGTCTCAACGAAAAAAGGGAAGATGACATCCTTCATTATATCCACAGAAGATTTTTTTCAAACATGAATTTGAGGCTCGAAGAAAATTGGTCAAAATTTATGCTGCTTTACCCACAACAAATTCAGAAATTGGGAGGATTCAATGGTATGGAGAGGATCAAGACTGATTTAAGGAATACATTGAGTGTTCGGAGAATCCAAAACCCCATCATGATATCTCTGAATCACGGAGATATCAAAAAGTGGCTCGGAGGAAAGCTTTAATCATTAGAACGCAACTAATGATTTCCAAAACTTGAATGAAAATTGATTTTCAACCTCAATTCGCTTCTCTCCAGCTTTGAAATATTTTCTGAAAAGAACTCTTTTGATTTCGAAAAAAATTTTCCAAAAAAGTTTTTTTTGTTTTTTTTAAGGGTCTTTTTGAAATTTTGTTTAAAAGTGTTTAAAAAAAATATCAAATATTTTAATAAAATATCATACAAAGGTGTCTTCAAAAGAACATCTTCATGGTGTATTTTACTTCATCGATTCGTTGAAAGATGATTTTTTTCAAAATTGAAAAATAAATTTTTTCGAGAAAACTCTCATTTTCCTGAGAATAAAATCAAAACCTGTAAAAAGACTTAACATCCTCCTGATTTTTCAAAGGGTGCTAAACCTTTTCTTTTTTTTTTATATTTTAATTGAAGAAAATGAGAAAATGAATTTTATGAAATTTTTTTTCTAAATTTTTGTAATCACTAAACTATGATTCTGAAGAGAAATTTTACAAAATTACAATAAACTTTTTTAAGGTGTTAAATTTTCATTTAAATTTTGAGATTCTGATTCTGAAAGTTCTTTCAGAGAAAAAGATTTTAAAAGCAGGATTCTTGGACAGACAAGAAAATTCAAATCAAAGAGGAAATTTTTTTTGTAACTACTTCAATCACTTCGGGACAATAAAAAAAAAATTCTCTATCAAATCAACAAAATATTTTGGAGGTTGAAAAAATCAACTTTTGATGGGAAGAGAAATTTTCATTCGCCTCACTCAACTCTAAAACATTATCTTTTCTCTCATCTAACTCTTCCTAAAAACTTTTTATGGAAAAATTTTAGCAGCTAGCTTTCAAAAAACCTCTATGTAATTATTGGCATTGATATAATTCCAAATTGTTGTTGGTTGAATTCTTCAAAACGAAGATAACGGTAAAATTTTTTGACAAGAATATTAATCCTTTAATAACATTCCCTTTGTATTTTTCAGTTCACCTTCATGAAAAGATTTGATGATGATCATCATCAAGATCAAATCGTAAAGTGATTGTTAAAACAACGAGAATTATCCAACTGACTGTTAAGTTGATCGATTAATCGAGATGAAGAAAATTTTAGTAGAAATATCCGATTTTGCAACTACTATTGCTTTGATTAATTTTTAGGCTTGAATTGCAAATAGTTTTCTTTTTTACAAACATTAAATATACTAAATTTGACTATCATGGCGGAGAACTTGTATGAAGCTGAACTCTCTCCCAAAACGAGGAGAATCATTCTCAAGCATAAGCAGCACGAAGCTCAATCAAGTAAAGCATCAACTTTATTTTTCCTCAAGTTTCAAGGCAAATGGGATTATCTTCACTACAGACCTCCATTTGAAGAACAACCCCATTGGAACCAATGCAGACTTACGGATATTGAATGGCAATATGATAAAGGTTCCTCCTTTTCAATCAGGGCTATGAATCTTAAATCTTGATAGATCGATTCTCAAATCCTCTCTGGGCTCATTATAAAACCGATAAGTAAGATATAGCATTCTCTCCTTCAGTCTAACCGTTTCCAGATACAAGACCCTTGTCGCTATGGGATTAGGAATTTGTATAGATTTTACTTTTTGATTTGTTCTTACGTTTCCTTCAGATAGTTCAAGGACTCCAAATAAATATCGTGGATCGAGCCCTTCTAATGCATTCATGGGACGTAGAGCAAGATCCAGTTCACTTGGTGAAAGAAGAGGCTCTTTCTCACCTCAAAAAGAGAGAAAGTATATCAAACAGTCATTTTATGACTTTGCTGAAAAAAGAAATGAAGACTCTTACGCCACTCCCAGAAAAAAGAGCTTTGGAGAGCATTTCTCAACACTCCCTGATGAAAGACTTCCAAGCGAAGCTCGTGAAAACAACTCCTCCTACAAAAAGAATTCCACAATCAGATTCACAGAAAGCCCAAATAGTTCTCCCTCAAAGAAAAAGCCTCCAATTAGTCCACTCAAGTCGGCAGGTCGCGGAATCCCTGCTAGAAATGACAAGGGACAGTTTTGGAAGGACTATACCTCGGTCCTAAGATCAAAGTCGGGAGACGGTGAAGACTTTAGAAACTTTAACTTACAACAGCAAGTTTCTTTAATCAATAAATCTCCTCAAGAATCTGGCAACCAAAACAGAAAAACAAAGTTCTCACCCATCAGATCCTATGGAAAGAATGAGTTGAGAGAAACAGCAAGTTTTAGAACACAGGACCTCCTTGAACAAACAGAGCCTGAGGACCTCCAAAATTGCCCACAGCCCGAACCTTTATTGTCGACTCCTCTTAGAGAAAGCCTTGAAACAACTCCCAACCAAACCAGAAGATCCAGAAAAGATCGAAAAAAACTTAAAGAAGAAAAATCTCAAACCCCTTCTCATGTGAGTGAAGCTTTTGAGTCCCAAACTGAAAAAGAAATAACGACTCCAAAAGCCCCTATTGGGGAAGTCTCTGGAGCTATTCCTCAGGAAAACCAGTTACTCTCAAGAAATCAAGACTCTAAAGCCAAAGAGAGGAGACCAAGAAAAGAGAGAAATAAAAATGGTATTGTTTTTATAATAAATTTTCAATCATTCATTCCTTTTTAGAATCTGAAGTTGAAGTTGATGGATGGAGTGTTGATAATGATGTGCATTCAAGCTCAAGCTTAGGAGCAACCAGCAGAGAAGCTGGTGAAAACTCTCAAAGTTCTTCCTTAGCAAGACTCAATGAGGACCCTGAAAAATTAATACCACCATCTCCCCAAAAGAGAGAAAATTTACCTCAACAAAGAAAGAATGAGACTGACAAACCACATTCAGAATCATCCAGAAAAAGCTCATCAAAGGCTACCAAAAATGAAAATCAAGGAGGCCTGGAAGGAGTTTCCAAATTTGAAGCTTATCTTAAAAGTCGTGCTGAGTCTCAAGAAAAATCCTCGAAAAACGCTTTGTCAAAAGCTTCTGAAGATATTCCACTTTCAAGCGGCAGAAACTCCAAGTATTCTTCTTCAAATAATAAGCAGAATAATCAAATCAATAAACCTCCTTCTCATTCAAAATCGCCCCAAAAATCCTCTGAAGTCCCTCATTCTCAAAGAACCGAGAAATCAGCCACTGACCGAGGACTCGAGAGCAACAGGAGTCACCACCAAGACCAGCCTCAATCAAGTAGGAAATCTCATCTCAAAGATGATAGCAGAGAATTGTCTTCAAAGAATAAAAATGCTGTAGTTCCTGAGAAAGAAATAAGTGAGGAAAAACAAATTTTGGATTTGGTTCAAGGAGCTAAAATAGCTTCTTTAAATCTGGTCGAAACCCTTGCTGATAAAGACAGAAATAAATCAAAATCGAGTAGAATTGATGCCGGAAATTCCGTTGAGAGTGGGAGCCAGGGTAAAAAGCAATCAGATGATATCAGTAATGAGAAGATTGAACAAACTACTTTATTCTACCTGAAAAAGTTGAATGAGAGAAATAAGAGCGTGCCACTCGTTCCTGAAGATATGCAATTCGATGAAGAAAATAAATCCCAACTGCCCGGCAAACAAGCAACAAATCGTCAAATCGAAAATAATGCAGTTTCCTCTGATGGCAATGGATCACAAGGTTCAATCAAGGATTTGCTAAATACAAGCGTTAGCTCTCTCAAAGCAAAAGCTCAAAAAGATGGACAGCACAATGAGATGAAACAAGATCCACCAAAATCTCAAAGAGATAAGCATGTGGATTCACAACCCCCTTCCCATCGCCATTATGAAGTTTATGAGGAACAACCAATGACTAACGAAAGCCTCAAAGCTGCTTTGTCCAAAAGTCCTCAAAGAGGCAATCAGAATTTGAGAAATAATACTGACAAGTTCAGTCCTGTCAGGGAAATCAAAGGATTTGATGAGCGTCTCCAAGCATTGCAACAACAAAGCTCTCCTTCCGTTTCTGCGAGATCAAGTCAAGTCAATCAAAGTGCTAGAGCTAAAGAAATGCCAACCTCTCAAAGAATCGAGAATAAAAATCTTGCTCGAACACAAAATACCAAATCTTTTGAAGAGATCAAGAGCCAAGCAAGCAATAGTTCCAATTCATCAATCTCCGAAAAGGCAGAGAATCCCAATCCCCAAACTGTCATTACCTCAAAGGCAAGCCTGAGAAACAATGATCAACTAGCTGCTAATACCTTTGGAGAAGGAAAAATTAATTATCAGTCCAAGTCAAGTAGTTATTCTGATTTGAGTGAAGCTCATCAAGCCAACGACGATGTGTTCATTAGAAAAAGTCAAGAAAATGAGCAAAAACCGAAAAGACAAGCACCACCTCCTCGCACAACTAATCAAGATCAACTTCAAGATTTTGTAAGAGGAAATTACCAGAACTCAGAAAGAGATCAAAATTATGCTCCTTCCTCTTCTGAGAACTTGGAAAGTAAGGATGTGAACAAAAAGTTCTCCCGTCCAAATAAAAATAATCAGGATCAAAATAAAGATTCTGCAAGAGGAGATTACCATAACTCAGAAAGAGATCAATCTGAAGACTTTGGAACTAGTGCTCTCAATGTCAATAGAAAACCATCTCGACACCAGTCAAGTCGAAATAATCAGGATCAAAATCAAGATTTTGCAAGAGGAAATTACCAGACATCAGAAAGAGATCAAGATGATGCTCCTGCCTTTTCTGAGAACTTGGCAAGTAGTACTAAGGATATGAACAAAAAGTCCTCTCGCCAACATGAATCTCAACCCCGCTTAGGTAGAACTAATCAGGATCAATATCAAGATTCTGCAAGAGGAAATTACCAGACATCAGAAAGAGATCCTAATGATGCTCCTACCTATTCTGATGCTCAGAAAAGGTCTTCTCAGAAGTTGAGGCCTCACCCTCAACCTGAACTTCAACCCTCTGGAAGAGGTAATTCAGATCAAGAAAGAAACTATCAAGACTCACAAAGATATGAAAGCGATGCCCCATATTCCGATAACTTTGCAGAAAATGTTAATCTTCAGAAGAACTCCCAAAAGGTCAGATCCCATCAGCAATATGACTCCCAACCTCATTCTAGCAGAAAAAATCAACACCAACAAGACTCTAGCAGGGAAAATTCTGACGAAGAAAGAAACTATCCTGAAAATGTGGTCAAGAGCGCTCATAATTCGAACAAAAAATCTTCTCAAAATCTGAGATCCCAACCTCATTCAAGCAGGGGTAATCAATATCAAGACTCTGGAAGAGAAAATTCAGATGAAGAAAGAACCTATCAAGACTTACAAAGATCTCAAAACGAAGTCCCATACCCTGAGAATTTGGCAAACACCAGAAATAAAAAATCCTTCCAAAATATGAGATCTCATCCTCATTCAAGTAGAGATAATCAATACCAAGACTCTGGTCGCGAAAATTCCGAGGAACAAGACTCACAAAGACATCAAAAAGATGCCCCCTCCTTGGAAAATAGTTCGAATGTGAATAGAAAATCTTACACTCAACCTGAATCTCAACCCCATTCGAGCAGAATTAACCAGAATCAAGATTTTTCTCCTGTTGGAGAATATTCAGATAAAGGAAGAAATTCTCAAAGGTCGGATAATTTGACAAATAACTCAAGTCCTCATAAAAAGTCTTCCCAAAACTTCAAATCTCAACTTCAAGATCAATCTCAAAATTTTGCAACAGAAAGCTCAAACCAAGATCCACAAAGATATCAAAGAGATGCTTCGTATGGGAAGAATGTGACCCAATCTGAACCTCAACGTCATTCAAGCAGAAAGAACCAGGATCAATCCCAAGAATCTGGTAGAGAAAATCCAGATGAAGAAAGAAACTCTCAAGATTTACAGACATATCAAGATGAAGCCCTTGCTCCTGAGAATTGGGTAGAAAGTGTTTATGTAAACAAAAAGTCTCCTCAAAACTTGAGATCTTATCCTCAGCCTGAATCTCAACCTCATTCAAGTAGAGGTAATCAAAATCAACACCAAGCTACTAGAAGAGAAGGCTCAAATCAAGAAACAAACTCCCAAAGATCTCAACAAGATGCTCCTTATTCTGATAACTTGACCAACAGCAATAACAGTGTGAACAAAAAAGCTGAACTCCAACAACCCTATTCAAACAGAAATAATCAAAATCAAGATTTCGCTAGAAACAATTTTGATCAAGAAAAAAACCCTCAAAATTCACGCACTCGAAATCCTGATAACTTGGTCAGCAACAACAATAATGGTACGAATAGAAAATCCTACACTCAAGCCGAATCTCAGCCTCATTCAAGTAGAAATAATCAACATCAGTATCAAGATTCTGCAAGAGAAAATTACCCAACATCAGAAAGAGATCCAAATGATGCTCCTTCCTATTCTGATATTCAGAAAAAGCCTCCTCAAAACCTGAGATCTCTCCCCCACTCTCAATTCCAATCTAGTCAAAGTCAGCAGCAAGGCCAAGATCAAGATTCTGGAAGAGAAAATTTCGACGAAGAAAGAAACTATCAAGATTCACACCCATATCCTGAGAATGTGACCAAGAACGCGAAGACTGCAAGCAAAAACTCTTCTCAAAACTTGCAATCTGAACCTTATTCCAGCAGAAATAATCAATATCAAGACTCTGGAAGAGAAAATTCTGACGAAGAAAGAAGCTATCAAGACTTACAAAGATATCAACGCAATGCCCCATACCCTGAGAACTTGGCAAACAGTCACAGTCCAAATAAAAAGTCTTCTCAAAATTTGAGATCTCAACCTCAGTCTAGCAGAAATCATCAAAACCAAGATTCTCCAAGAGAGAATTCTGACAAAGAAAGAAACTATCAAGACGTACAAAGATCTCAAAATGAAGTCCCAGACTCTGAGAATGTAGCAAACAGTGGAAATAAAAAATCCTCCCAAAGTTTGAGATCTCCTCCTCAATCAGAATCTCAACCTCATTCGAGCAGGAACAATCAGTACCAAGACTCTGCAAGAGAAAATTTAGATCAGAGAAATCAAAGTGATACCCCATATTCTGACAACTTGGCATATAGCAATAACACAAGTCGAAGATCTTCTCAAAATTTGGTCCCCCAGCCCTATCCCAGCAGAAATAATCAATATCAAGATCCGGCTAGAGAAAACTCAGATCAAAGATACCAAACACATACTTCTGATAACTTGGTGAGTAGTGCGAAAAATGTGAACAAAAAGTCTTCTCAACCAATAGAAAATTACCAGGCCTCAGAAAGAGATCAAAATAACGCTCCCTATTTTGCAAATAATGTGAGCAAAAAACCTTCTCAAAATTTGAGATCTCAACCTCAGTCTAGCAGAGATCATCAAAACCAAGATTCTCCAAGAGAGAATTCTGACGAAGAAAGAAACTCTCAAGATTCACAAAGATATCAGAGGGAGACTT
>Ga0182738_1002983_pt1 | contig 19666 bp, 15 predicted proteins | sample eDN5th30CBELigMG_FD_128876 | JGI IMG/M metagenome (GOLD analysis project Ga0182738, IMG submission 128876) | Enriched Miracle-Growth compost microbial communities from Emeryville, California, USA - eDNA 5th pass 30_C BE-Lig MG (version 2)... ... | reverse complement strand
AACAACAATTTTTACAACTCAAGACTGAATACCAAAAGAATAAAGATTCTCTCGCTTCAGAAAAAGATAAAACCAAAAGACTGTCGTCTGATCGAACTGACCTTGAAAAGAAATATAAAGTAATAAACTTTTGAAAACTTCCAATTCACCACTCCCCAAGGACACGAAGACAAGACTTGATGAAGCAGTGAAAACATTACAGAGATTCAAAGAGCTTTACGAAGAAGAAGCCAGAAAAGCAAAAGTCCTAGCTCAAGAAAAGCAAGAAAATACCACAAAAATCCAAGCCTTGGAGAAAAAAGAAGCGAGCTTTGACCAACTTTCAAGCATGCTTCGCAATGAAATCTCCACTCTTTCTGATCAAAGTGTGACCCACAAAGGCAGAATCGGAGAATTAGAGGGCAAGAATCTTTCTTTGACTGAAGAAATCACCACCTTGAAAAACATAATTGATGAACTTGAAAAGGAAAAGAGTGATTTGAGCCAAAAGGTCAGAGAACTCGTCCAAGAAGTCAATAAAGGCACTCAGAAGGTCTCAGATGCCGTCGTCCGAGTCAGAGCTGAGGAAGAAGAGAGACTTGAACATGAAATCGCTTACAGAAACGATCTTCAAAAGAAGCTTGATGAACTTGAGCCAAGAAATAGATCTCTCGAAAATCAACTCAATGAAAAGGATGAAAAGATAAGAGAGTTATCCATCGGTCTTGATAAGATTGAGAAGGTGAATCAAGAGTTTAAAGCGAGAAATATCGAATTAGACGATGAGTTAAGAACTGTCAAAAACGACAATAAACAACTTCAAAAAAGAATTGCTCAAAGCAAACAAGTCTTTAATGAAAAGATATCAAAGATCTGGAGGCTTTATACTTTCAAGACAGAAACCTTGAGAAATGAACTCTCATCATTGAGATCAAGGTGCAGTAATGAATTTGAATCTTATGCACAATATATGCAAGACTTGGTTGAGGAAATTGGCGCTTATTCAAACGAAAAATTGCTCTTTGAAAAACAAAGAAGCGAAGATGAAAAAAGAAAGGGTCTGGCGCTTTTCAGAGAGGAGTTCTCAGAAAAATTAGAGAAACAACAATTAGATCATATTCAAGAAAAGGAACAATTAAAGAATGAGTTTGAAAGTATTCTTGCAAAGTTAGCAAGAGAAAATGATACATTGAGAAATGACGTTGTTGAACTCAAGGGAGAACTCCAAGAAATTTTGTTGAAAATCGAAAGAGCCAATCAAGCAAAATTGGAGGCTCAGAAAAGACTTGCTGTGTTTGAAGAGGAAAACAACTGGCTTAAAGGTGAGAATGCCAAGAAAGATGAAGAATTTGAGGGCTTACAAAAGTTTGTGCAAGGAGAGTTGAGAAGAGTAAAAGAAGAATCTGAGAGAATTACGAATGAAGTTGCTCATCAGACAAGATTCAAGCAAAGACAGGAACTTGATTCTGTAATTCAAGCGCTAGACGAGCTGAAATATGTGAATATGAAGAGATTGAGGCAGATGGAGACAGATTTAATGAATTATGAAATGGCTCATGAAACTGATATCGTTGAGATAATTGAGAGAAACCAAAATGAAATTGACAAATTAAAAGAACAATTGAGAGAATATGAAAGAGATTTAGGAGCCAGAGACAGAGAAATCACAGAGCTCAGAAAGGATCTTGTCCGATCTCGAGAATTATACAAAGAAGTTCAACAAGAAAATTATGAAATAGTCAGTAAATTCGAAGATAAAATTGAAGATTTCAAGGATATGATGAAAACTGATAATGCCAAATATCTTGAAAAGAAAAGCCAAGCTAACCATGAAATCGAAGCCCTCAGAAATCAATTAAGAGACGTTACTAGAGAGCTCAAAGCCAAAAACCAAGAAATTGAAGGAATGGATTATCGTATAAAGACTCAAAAAGACGAGCTTTTACGCTATAAAAGTGTTGAATACGATCGTCCTCAAAGATCAATAGACATTGATAAGCCTTCTCAGATCTTGAGAAAAGGTCATACTGAATCAGAGCCTTTCTTTACAGGAAATGATAAATTGAGGTTTACAACAGAAGAAAATAGGCCTAATAAACATATAGCTCGAGGTACAAGTGATTTCACACTAAGCAAAAATAATAAAGGCTATAAATATTAATTTTGAATGTATAGATATGTCTGTAATAATGTCTTTTGTTTGTTGGTTGTCTCCACTTTTCCTTCTGAATTTTATAAAGAAATCTCAAAAAAATTTTCTTTATTCATAATTTGCTTGCGACAAATAATTTTGATCCCGCGCCACGCTTTGTTGTTTTTTCCCCCTAGATAAACAAAGTCCTCCTCCCATTCAGAAAATTCGATAAAGTTTCATTCCATCTCCTCTCTCATATCATCACTATTCATTCATCAAAAAATCATCTTTCTAACAGTTCTCACCAAAAACATTTTTTTCAATAAATAACTCTCAACAAGATAGAAATTTCTTAATTCACCTTATTTTTCTGATAAATCCCTCGTAAATTTATTGTTTCGTGTATTTTTATACTTCCAATGATCCCTTCCAAAGGTCAGCCTAATCTTCCGAGACCCGGTGCAGGTATTCCTCCTAAGCGTATGCCTGGTCCTGGCGCTGGAGTTCGCCCAGGAATGCCAAGACCTGGATTTCCAATGCAAACCGGCCCAAAGCCACTCACTCCAACCGATATTCCTGAAACAGCTCACTCTCTTGAATCCCCTTTTTCTGCGGAACCTAAACATGAAGAGACTCATGAGCCTGCTAGTGAATTAACTAATCCAGAAGAAAATCGACCTCAATCTTTAGTGGACACAGATGAAGAGCCTGAAATAAAAGCGAAAAAGAAACATTTTGAGCCAAAAAATTTCGAAGAACGAGAAAATACTAATGAAGACGAAGAACCACATACCGCAGAAAATCCTAACGACAATTATGTCAGCTTGTAAGCATTAGTAATATTTTCCGATTTTTTATCATGATAGGACTGAGAGTCTCAAAGCTATGCAAAGTCTTCGTAACAATTTTGTCAGTTTCGGAGAGGGTTTTGGAACTTTTGGTGATGATATTGGCACTCCAGAAAGAACTTATAAAGAAACAGACGAAGAGGATTATGTAAAAGTGGAAAGCGCGGAAGAATTACCCTCTAAAGACTTGGATGACGAACATTATGATGATGAGGAAGGCGCTCATTCTCCCGAAGAACATCATACAATCCATGGCCATAGAGTTATAAGAGAAAATTATATTGAAGAAATTCATGAAGAAGCCCATGAAGAATCCAGAAGGGAAGATGATGAGGAAGAAGAAGTTCATGAAAAACAAGAATCAGAGCAACTTTTGGATCATTATAATGATGACACTCATGAAGAAATCACTCCACAAAATATACCACAAGATTATCAAGAAGAGAATGATAAACCTGAAGAACCTGAAGGATCTGAAGGTCCAGTTACTCCAACTCTTGGTCACCAACAAGAGGAAATTGATCCTGAAGGCGGTAGTTCAGCTCACAAAATCAAGGAGATTACAAGTGGAAGCTCAATCAAGCATAAAAGCCATCATCATGAATTTTTGGAAAAATCAGATCCTGAAGATGATTCTCAAGAGAAAGTCATGGTAGGGAAAATAATAATTTGCATTGAGATATAATTTATGAATAGTTTATTCCACATAGCAATTCTGCTCAAGTCATTCAGGCAATCCCAAATAGATTAGCAGACCCAGAATTGTCTGAATTGACTGCCTCTGCTAAAATCAGAGAAGAAAAGAATAAATTCTTGGATGATTTTGAATATGGTGAAGAAGAAAGAGCAGCAGTACCCATCACAACTCACACTCATGAAGAACCCACACCCACATACGAAATTAAACCAGAACCAGAACTTCTTGCACCTCCAAGACAAAGAACTGAAGAAAAAGTTATAGAAAAACACGAAGAAGAGGAAGAAATTACTCCTCCCTCTCCAATGTTTGTCCAAACAACAACAAAAGTTCAAGAAGAGGAAGAAATCATTCCTCCTCCAACAATTGCAACATTTACACACGAAACTAAGGTCCAAGAGGAAGAGGAAATTTTGCCTCCACCAAAGGTTCTGTTCATTCCACAAAGTGCTGGCTCAAATAAACCTAAAACTGTTGCCAGTTCTCCTTTTGGAATCACCACCACAGCTAAACCTGAATCTGCCAAAATTAAATCTCCATTCACTCCAAGTAAAATTGTCTCGCTAAAGGATTCCCTAAAACTCTTTATTAAGGTTATAAAGCTCCTGAATCAGCAACGACAAGATTAGAAAATAAAATCGCAACACCAGTACGATTTGAGCCTGAAGCGCATGTTGAAGAAGGGGATATTGATATTCCTGAAGGACCCGAAACTTCTTTGATTGTCAGATTGAAAAAAGCAGAAATTGAGCTTAGAAAAGGTAAATTAACACCCTAGAGTTCTAGTCTTACCATTTGACAAGAACGAGTGAAGAATGAAAGAATTCAGAATGAAAAAGATAGTCTTTTACACGAAAACCAAAGTTTGAAATCAGAAGCGATGGAAATTAGATCAAAACTTCAGGTTCTTGAAAAGAGCAGAGATGCTGAAAGATTAGCCCAAAAAGAACAAGAAACTATTGAAAAATTGAAAGCTGAGCTCAAGGGTACCATTGAAGGAAGTCGTCTTGTCAATGAACATTCCAACAGAATCATCAATGAAAGCACAAAATATAAACAAGATATCGAAGCCTTTGTAAATAATTTATCTCTTATATTTATTCAATTCCCTCTCCATAGATAAATTCGCTTGAAGAAGAAAAGAAAGAATTACAACAAACAATAATTCAACTGAAAACTCAAATTCACCAAGAAAATCTCAAGAATGAAACTCTTACCCAAAAAATCGAATTCCTTGAACAAAAGTCTCAAGAATACGAAGCAAGCTTTGACCTTATTCAAAGACGCACTAAAGACAGATCCCAAGCTTTTGAAAAACTCACCTCTCTTTCTGAAAATGCTAAATCCACTCTTGAATCTCTTCCTAAAGTTGAAGATCTCATTTCAAAAATACAACCTATTCCGTCTGTTCCCTTTACAACTAACGTTCAAACATCCACTTCCCAACTTATTCTCCCTAAAGATCAAGGACTCCAAGTCGCTTTTGAACCAAAATCTTCTACAACAACAGAACCTTTACAGAAATCTGGAACTATTCAAACAAAACCAGTCAATCCTTTCCATGTTAACAAGCCAACTACACCTCAAAAAACTGTTGAAACCCACACCACCAAGATTTTCGATCTCCCCTTACAACAAAAATCAAGTTCTAAGGCTGATAAAATTGTCATTGAGAATGTCAAAAAATCTCATGATTTTGATGATGATTTGAACTTATTACTTGAAAATGAAAGTCCACTTGTCAAGGTGAATCCACCTCAATCATCAGCTGATAAAAATAAAGGATCCGCTACTAAAATTGGAGGTGAACGAATGAGTATTTGCGCGTAAATTAACTCCCATTAGGTCGTAGAATTGAAGGATCTCCAACAGCTTTTGATAAAAAAGAAGAAGAAACCGAGAAAGACATTGAAAGAGAAAATGAAAAAGAAGAATCTCTCAGTACCATTTTGCATAAGAAACCTGAGCCTGTCACTTTTGGTACTATGAAAAAGAGTCCTTCTAAAAAGGAACCAACTGTCAGTTTCTCTCAAAACATTCCATCTCTCTCCAAGCAGAAAGATGATTTGGCTATGAAAAAGCAATCTGCAGGCCTCAAATCAACTCAATGGGATTTGGATGAAAGTGCAGCTAGCTTAAAGAACTCAGTTCAGCTTTCAGAAAGTGACGTCAAAGATAAACCTGAAGAGTCTGCTCCTCCCAAGTTTACTACTCCTCAATCGAAAAAACCTGTCATTCCAAACTTTGCCAACAGTATTTTTTTATCATAGATTTTTTAATTTATTCACCTCTTCAAGGCAAATTATCAACTGAGGAAAATAAAAAGAAATCAGGACCTCTTATCATTGGAAAGATCAATAATGATCAAGACAAACCTTCCACAACTACCGCTGCTAATAAACCCAAACCAGTTAATTTTGGCAATATAAATCTTGGTAAAAGCGGTTCAAGATACACGCAACCCAAGAAAGGTTTAGGTAACTAATTTATCTGCTCTCACAAAGTCTAAAAATCCCCCCTCATAGGCGGCAATATTGTTACAGATGAAGCAGATTCATTTTTTGATGATTTGGGACTGACTGAAACTCCAGGCAAAGGAGGAAATAATGCATTAAGAGAATCGGTTACAAGTCTTCGTTCTTCAACTAGCAACATGTCAAGAAAAATCCCTCCAACTAATCAATTTGTTTAGATCTGTATGAATGAATAGGTTTCTTTTATCTTTTATAATTTAAAATCGATATGTTTTTATTGTTGTCCCCAATATGTCATTAAAAACATATCTTTACATTCCGAAACATTTTTCAAAATCATCTCTGAGGATGAAAAAGAAGAGGAAAATACAAAACAATGATAAATCACATCACATCGTAGTTAATATAGTAATAAACAAACAAACAAAATTTCATATACATAAATCCCAAACAAAAATATCGTCTACAAGCCAGCTTTTAAGGGCTAACTTTATTAAGGACAGGAGATTTATTGATATTCATGAGCTCAACTTTGGCATACCCGAAGGTTTTTGCAATTGGCATTCTCTTTTCAAATGCTGCTATCTCATCAAATACTTCCTATTTCAAAGATTTAATATTTTTAGTTTAATATCTCTCTCTTACCTCTTTAGGAAGATTGTTGAGACTTTTAGCGTGAGTTGTATGAGGAACTCTTGTGCTTAAAAGGCCTTTCACACTCCTAGCAGGAGCACTAAAATCGGCGACTTCGGTCATGATGTTGGAAGGTCTTGTGGTTCTTGAACTGTTTGCGGCAATAACAGAAGGCCTTTTTCTTGCTTCACGGTTTTCGACCATGGTCTCTTGGAAAAATTTGTTGTTATTGGTCAAAGTGTCATAAAAGACATTGCCAGGATGATATACTTTGTAATCCATATTTTTAATCAAAAGACCATTCAACTCAGAATACTCCATATTATTCTCTTTTTTAATATCCTATTGAAAAAGTCAATAATAAAGTAGTGAAATCTCAATACCTTGCGAGGTTCAGCAAGTTTGTCGATGATAGCAGATCGCACTGATTTTGTGTGAGATTCATTTAAACTGGGTAAACTTGTGGGATATTTGAGTCTGAATTCTCCATCAACTGTCAGCAAAGAGGGTCCCATTGAAGGAGTGGGGTAATTAATAACTTTTTCTGTGCCTTGGTTGGTGCTGAGTTCATCATCTTCAAAGATGTGGATGCTTGGGACAGGTTCTTTGTGAGTTCTAGATAAAGCGTTGAGGCTGCCACCAATAGTATTATTCAATCTAGGAAGAAGATTGAGCTTCTTTTCTCTTTCGAAATTCTCTTCATGCTTAGTCAAAAATATCTTTCTGATGGCTTGATGAGTCTTGGTTCTTTTGTCTTCTTTAGCCTCTTCAGCTTTATTCTCAGTTTGAATCTTCTTTTGGAATCCTTTGATCAAATCTTCTTCGCGCTCAATAGAAATTGGGCGAATGACTTGATCAACATATTTCTTGGAGGCTTTATGCAAGTGATTCCAGCTGATCTCACTGGACCTCAAGTGCTTTGAAGCATCTATCCTCTTGGCGATAACATTGAATGTTTCTTGCTCCACTTGCTCTTCGTCCAGCTCAGGAAGGCTGCGGACGGGCTGGTTTGCCTTTCTCATAATCAAAGCATTTTCTCTGACTCTTTGTTCGTAGCGAGCGCGAGTCTCATTTTTCATTTCGATAATCTGCTCTCTCTTCAGATCTTCAACGTATTTCTTATCCTCAATCTCTTGGGCTTGTTGTTGCTCGATTCTTTCTTTATTCTCGTTCTGCCCTTTATGGTAATATTGGTAATATTTGTCGGTCATTGCACAAGCTTTATTCCAGACAAAATCATTACCTCTGTAATAGTAATGATCCTTTACAATTGCATTGCTTGAGGTAAATCTGGCTTTTTGAGGCTCCACGGGGTTTCTTTGCAACATTGCTTGTGTTTTGCGTTTTTTAAAGTTTCTTTTTTAAGTTTTTAAAAAGGTTGAATTTACAAAATTTAGGCACTTAATCCAGCAAGAGTTTTTTATTTAGCCCGTGTTTTATTGATTAAAGCTTAAATTTCCGTCCCGCTCAAGTCAATCTAATTCTTTTCTGTCTCGGAAGTTTGATTATGGCGCCAGTCTTTCAATTACGCCTTTCTGATTCTTACTCTACCTCTTAATTTTCAAAAATATAAGTCTCTTTCTTTCTGGATTTGAAATCTATGAGCAATTCTTCTTTTCTCAGAGAAAGAAAGTCGAACAAATTAACGCCTAATTATTCACTTTTCCTAAAATAATCTGCTGCCGAATTAGGAGTTGGACGCGATTAAGAGCACCTAACTCAAAATAACTAACCGTCATAGCTCCTAATAGGATCGAAAATTTTGCCTCAAAATTTCTATTTCAACAATTCTGACTGACCTTTCAAGGTTTTTTTTCTTTTAATCCATTAAACGAAAACTGGTTACTGTTTAGTTTAAACCGAGATACGAAGATATTACATCTACGGATTTCCTATCCGGCTCTTAAACCGTGTGAAAAATCAGAATTCACGGAGAAATCTTCAAAGAAACAAAACTCTTTGAAGTCTCCAAAATCATTATAAAAATGCAGGCCCCTATGTATTGAGGCTGATCACAAAGTAACTCAATTATTAAATCCATATCTGATGATTGAAAATCATTTTCTCAAATATCATAACCTCAAAAGGTTGAATCCAAGTTGAAAATAAAAACCTTAATTATCCTTCAATAGTCAATAGTCAACAAAAATTACTCCAAATTTATTTCAAGATGATCTTCATATCCATAGACATCTAAATCTGATCATCAGGGCTTAATGAAGAGATTTTGGTGCCCAGAGAAATTTCTGATTTTTTTTTTGGTTCAAACAAAAATTTTCAAGATTTTCTTGAAAGGAAAATTTTTATCAAAGAAAAAAAAGAATGCTAAAAAATTTTTCTCCTATTTTTTTCACAGAAATCTCACTTTCTGACTTCCCCGATTTGAATCTTTTCTATTCCATTGCGTGTATTGGAAAATTCTCAAATGAATATTTTAGGGAGATTTTGGATCTTTGATAAATCACCTTAAATAATCTGCATCCTTTAACCAATAAATTTAACAGAATGAGTGATATTGAAGTCGTCGACGAAGATTAGTAAACCAAGCTATCAACTTCTCCATTAACCTGTTATTCATTTAGTAACTTGGCTAACCCCCTTGATGATGGAGGTTCTGATGATAATGAAATTGCTCCCAGCAGCATCAGAAATAAGGGCAAAAGTAATATTTCTCTTTCGCAAACAAACTCACTCTTTCTCCATAGAAAAGACTCAAAAAGTCTTTATGAAGGATGTCATTGCTGGTGTTCTCTCAAAGAAGATCCAAAAAGAAGTAGTCCATGAAAATAATTTTCTTATTCATATTTCTAGAATCCCATTTTGTCGAAATACAGGTTCCCATTGAAGAAAACTAAGCAAGAAGCTGAAGAAAGAAGAAAACTCAAAGAAGAAAAACTCAAAAAAGAAGAAAGAAAACAGAAAGGTCATTATATCCCTCAATACGAACTTGATAGAGCTCGTGAGAATAAATTAAAAGCGACTGCCATGAAAGGAGGTAAGATCATCATGGTTACAAATACAAGAATAACAAATTTTAGTGGTCAAGCTTTTCAATGCAATCCATGAATATCAAAAGAACAATCCAACTCCCTTGAATTAAGAAAAAAAGACAATAGTCAAATCATAAACAAAAGAAAAAAGAGTTCAAGTTAGAAGAAACCAAATCTCTTTTTTTTCTTGGACTTGTCTTCAGGTTTTTCTTCAGGTTTATTTTCTGGAGGTTTCTCAGGAGACTTTTCGACAGGTGATTTGCTCCGATTATTCTGTGCATTTTCTGTATTTTTTATATTAGTCTGGCTTACATTATTTGCATTTATAGAAGATCTAGGATCCCCTTTATTTTGTTGTTGATTGTTCATTTGTTGCATTTGTTGTGTTTGTTCTGGATCGAAACCCTCATTTGGCATATATTTCATGTTAGGATAACCTGATTGATTCAAATACTGACTTCCCCTCACATTGCTACCTTCCCCACCGGCCGTACTCGCATTGGGATCATTCCCTCTTTGCTGCTGAGATTGCCTAACAGGGCCTTGGTGCTGATTGCTCATCTTTTGTGTGATCCCAAAGTGTTCATACAATTTTCCTTGGAGCCACTCATCGCCCTCGCCCATGCCCACATTATTATTTGAGTCAACACCATCTATGTAGGACTTTCCATCATTTAAAATGAGAGAAGGATCTTCTCCGTCGTCGTTTTCGATTTTTTCAAAGATGAGGTAGTAGTTGTTGAGAGTAATAGTCGCGACCCAAGCGATAATATCTTCATTCACTTTGATATATTTCTCAATAATCTTCATTTGTTCCTTGATGATCTCCAACCTGATCAGGTTCCAATCATCCTTCCAGATATTCTTCCAGTCGGACTTCAATACGTTCAAGGTCTTCTTTTTCATTCTTTCAATTCTTTTCATTCCCATGTGATGGATATTCACAAAGCCACAAACCAACCCCAACAAAATCTGCATTTCTCCCAATGTTTTGATATCAATTGAAGTCTGATTGTAAATAAACGTTGATGACAATGACACGTAGTCAAATCTCTTTGTAGAAGAATCAAAAGCATTCGTCCTTCCTTCTTTCACTGGCCTCAAACCATCAAACACATACCTCACCAATCTCTCAAATTCAGCTAAATACAAGGTGTATGCCTCCAGCGACACCTCAGTGGCTTTTCCTAACATAAGAGGTCGATTGTCAATAGGGGAAAGGAATGTCATCTTGAGATCTACGTTATTCTGATCATATAACTCTTCAGTTGTGTTGATATAATTCGTTTCAAAATTGATGAGGATATTCTCGACATTTCCTGTGTTTCCCCAAATAAGTGGATATCTATCGCGGATATTCAATAAACTGTCAGCTGCATAAATTATTCCCAGTCGTATCAACCGATCACGGCCTTCAGGATAGTTCGGATCAAAGCATATCTTGGCTCTTTTCTCACCAAGCTGATGAATCTTTTGAAAAGGAATGTATTCTTCCAAAAATAAAAATGGTCTATCAAGGATTTGCCTTGCCTTGTATTTTATTGTGTTGTCAAAATACGTCGCTTTCTGAACTGCATCAAGCACTGTCTTGAACTCTGAGTCACTATGCTGCACGACTCTTATATTAGGACAATGAATTTTCAATTCTTTGAAAAACAAGCTTGCAAAGTATTCCAATGCAGGGTTAGTAGGGCCTTTAACAACGACGTTTCCTTCTACGGTTTGAAGCAACACAGCACCATTTGAGGAGCCTCCAGAGCTGACCGTGGAAGATGTTATGTTTTTCCAAAGGATTGAAGATAAGTTTTGGACAGTTGGAAAAGCATAGTTGAAAGGTTTAATGTATCTGTCTAAATCGAGTTTTGGGTCTTTTTGATGGCCTGGTCCTGGGCGATCATATGGATAAGTCAGATGTACATATTTGGAATCTTTCTTTGTTTCTTTACTGTTCATTTTTTGTTATAAAATAAAATATAACAAAGAGAAGTTAACGTAAATTTTAGATATTCTTTCCAATTTTTTTCTCCATAAGAGGAGGCTTTGAGAATCATTTGGAAGACTTTATCGAAGACAATAAGAAACTTTTCTCTCTTAATTTATATGAGACCAGTAAAAAATTTCCCCAGAATAAAATTGTATTTTTGGAAAGAATCTCAATTCAATTTTTTCCTGCGAAACCTCCTCTAGTTCATTTCCCCAGAAAAACCAAATAAAGCGTCCCTCCGCTTCTTTCCCCGAAACAAGAGCAAATAAATATTCTTTATAAAATTTTCAGATGATTTTTGTTGAAAAACTGACTTTTCCGGTTTCTGGACTGAATTCAAATGAAAAACTCATCAACAAGTTTCCATTACAAAATTCTCTCTCCCCGCTTAAATGAATATCCCCCTTCTTGATTATTAACTTCAGATCTCTCAGATTAAAAAACAATAATCCTCAATAAACCTTTTAACTCGCTCGCTCTTTATTATTTTATCAAAAAGACTATCTATATACAGTAGATAATTTCAATCAATATTTCGATAAATTTATTGGGTACATAAAAATAAATAAAAACTCAGAACCAAATCGAACTCTGTATTCGAAACATTTTTAATGATATTCAGACCTTTTATTTATATTCTCTCCTTCTTCTTTGTGTCCATTCAACTACCGACACTCTCTTCAGCCAACGTATTTTCCTCTTTTTTCATTTGCTGATTTCTCCCATCAGGATCAAGATAATCTTATCTCGAGTTTCTTCAGGCCAAGACTCGATAAATTCCCTACAGGCGCTCTCAAAAAACTTGGAAGATATGGTGGAAATAATGACTTTAACGTTGATGATGGAAATTTCGATGATGAAAGTGTCCCAATTATGGAATTACAATATTATGGTAGTTGGAGTTCGACAGCAGAACAATCAACCAAAGTACTTTCAAGAAAACCAGTCTTTTGTTTAACAATTTCTTTAGCAATTTAATTATTTCAGTGGAAGTCATGGGTCAGCTGAATTTACTGCACAAGATATAAGTAATGATGGAATGGACGACTATCTCATCTTTTGGTTTTATGATGGGCAGTATGTTGATCAGAAAGTCGGCATCTTTTACTTCCATTATAATAACGATACTGATTTCAATGAAGCCAACTCGTAACTTTGCTCTCTCAAATTCTTTTTGAATAATAACAAATTTTAGCACCTTCAAAAATGATAGCATCATCTTTGATCTCTATCTTGGAGACAACCTCATGTTAAACGAAAGAATCAGTACTCTTTTATGGTTAATCCAAATATAAATTTTTCCATAGCCTGCCAGGGATCTTATCAGCTCAGTTTTGTTGATACAAGTGACAAAGATAAACCTTATAACAAGACAAAAAATGATTATATGAATGTTCGTGCCGACTTCTGGCTTAATAGTGACAACTGTACTATTGCTTTACAATCAAGTGTCTTTTCTGCAAATTCTGGTCGTGAATCAAAAGCCCTTTATTATTCTCTCATGGTCACTCTTATGTGCTTGGCACATCTCTTTGCCACTGTTCAAGTCATCAAAAATATCGCTCAAAATGAACATGATGGAGGTCGCTACTCTCTCATCTCCCTCTGTTTCCTCACTATCTGGGATGTCTTCATGTGTCTTTTCCATCTCTACAATGCTCTCACTACTGAAGTAAGATTGCTAAATGTCAAAAATCTCTCTAACCCCAATAGGATTTCTTCCATTATTTCATTACGCCTGCTTTCTGGTTCTTTATCCTCTCATCAATTTTCGAAACAAGACTCATATTGATCGTTTGGAAAACTCGCTATTATCATACCTTTAATGTTATTTTTCTTTCAAAAATCTCCCCTAACCCTTTTTTAGAATATAACTGAAGTCAGAAGAGGCATTTCAGTATTTTACTTGAAATTCTGTAAGAACCTTCCTCTCACTCAATTCTAACCCCTAATCTAGATGGAGCAATGTTAATTTCATTATACCTTGGATATACATTCCTTCCTTATTCATGGTTTATGAGCTTGACCTCAGCATTCTTCCTTCCTCAAATCATCCACAATGCTTTCAGAGGACAGAGATATAAATTCGATAGTGCATATATTTTCCTTCTCGGTGTAATCAGAATTATAATCCCACTTTACGTCAGATCTTGCCCGGTTTCAATTTTCAGATTAACACCTGATTATGTCTTTTTGGACTTTTATGTTGGGGCGATTGCTTTCCAAGTAAATAAATTTTTTTTCTCAATCCTCATTATTTCAGGTGTTGGTTCTCTTTTTACAAGCAAAGTTTGGATCAAGATTCTTTATCCCAAGTTGCTTCTTACCACCAAAATATAACTATTATGTCAAAATTGACACTGAAGGACAAACAGCAGAAGAAGAACCAGTAATTTTTCCCTCATGCATCTTCCGCAATATTAAACTCTTTCTTCAATAGGAAGCTTGCTCTATTTGTATGGATAACTTGAATGAAGCTGTTGTGAGCTCAAACACTGCTCTTTTGACATCAAAACCCAAACAAGTTATCATCATGATAACTCCTTGTAGACATAAATTCCACCCTAATTGTCTCAAACAATGGATGGAAATAAAACTTGAATGTCCTTTCTGTAGGGCTCCAGTCCCACCACTCGACTAAAAAGAGTGATTTTATCATTTTTAATTTTTGATGAAATTGAATAAAAAGCTTTTTCAAAATTTGTTTCGAGTATTTGCTTGTTTGTAAAAGTTTTGAATTTTATGTGTACTACGCCATATGAATTCTCCCTTTGAGTAACAGCCCAAAATATTTATTGATTTTAAATTTTTGCTCACTTTGACAAAGAGGAAAAAAATTTTATATGCATAATACATTATACACATATAACTGTATGAATTCAATAATTTGAGGACATTGGTGATAGGTTCTGTATGGATATGAAGGGATTTATTTATTATGATTAGAGAGAGAAATAGACAATCAGATTAGATTGAAACCCAATGATCCTGAGTTCTGACTCAAAATTTACAATTACAAAACTAGACATTCTCATGACTATTCCCAATTCCAACTCAACCTTAAGGGAAAATCTCAGCTTGTTTAACTGCAGGAAGGATTTTGACGCTCTGTTTAAGACTATTCAGTCCGTCAGATGTCACATTAGACCTTAATTAAATAAGTTAGTCTCATCATTTTCTTCAAAAACTTACAAGTTAAAGTTTAATTTTATAGTCTTTAATTGATGAAGTTTTTTCAAACCATCATCCAAATTGTTTAGTCCTTCATCTGAAATCTTACAACTATTAAAATCATTATTAGTCTCGTGCTATTTATGGTTATTACTTAAAGAAGTTCAATTCAATGGTTTGAAGAGAACTCAATCCTTTCACGGCCTCACCAAGACTTAAAACAGCTTCATCTGTCAATTTTTGACATCTAAAAAAGGTTAATATTCATTATTCTTTGAGATCTGATGTTACTCGGAGAATATTAAGGTCAAGCTGGTTAATGAAGACATTCTCTTGATGCTTTCACTGAAACGAACCAAACTTTCTGGTGTTATTTCCTCACATCTACAATTTCTTTTTAACAATCCTTCTCTTCAAAGGAGTCACTTTTGGAATTTCAGATAAATAGTTTGCATATTAGTTAATCCATTCAAACTAGCGCCCAAACTGCTCAAGCCAGTTCCATTTATATCTTGACATCTAAACAAAATGATTTAGTTCAGTTTTCTTAACAATATTGACCCTGTAAAATCGAGGCTGAGATTTTTTAATGCTGAGGCGCCTTTGATAGCAGTGCTCAGACTTTCGAGGCCTTTGTCACTGATTTGTTGGCAAGAGGTGAAGCTCAGAATGACTTCTTCCAAAGATTTGAGTCTCTTGAATCCATCGCTCAAATTCTGTAAGCCACCGTCTGTCATTTCTATGCACCTTTGCAAGTCAGAAATTTATTTAGTCCTTCATTTTTACTCATTAAAGTTGATATTGACAATTCTTAAGGATCCTAATCCTTTGACGATCTCTCCGAAGTTAGTCCAACTCTCCCCATTAATTCTCTCACAACTTGTGAGATCAAAAGTAACACTTTTCAATGAAGTCAAGCCTCTAAATCCTTCGAATAAATGTCCAACTCCTTCATTACTGATTTCAGTGCACCTTTTTGAAAGATCAATAATCGTCGTATATTCATTTCAAATACCCAGCAAAGTTCAAGTTTACGCTTTTAGTTGAAGGAAGCTTTTTGAGGGCTTGACTGAGATATCTCAGACCTTCATCTGTAATATCAGAACACCTTAAAAATCAGTTTCTGGTCGCAAAATTTCTTACAAGAAAAAGTTCAAAGTGACATTTTGAAGGGATCCAATGGCTTTCAAAGCTTCACTGAGGTGATTCAGACCATCATCACCAATATCTCTGCATCTATCAAAATTTTATAACTCCCTGTGCTATTAAACCTTACGAATCGAAGTTCAGATCGAGTGTTTGGAGGTTATTCAAAGTCTTGAGGCCTTCACTGAGATAGCTCAAACCTTTGTTTGTGATGTTTGAACAGCTAAGAACCATGGGTTTAAAGAAAACAAGTCGTTTTACTTGGCAAAACTGAAATACACTTCTTCTAATCCAATTGACTCTTTTAAAGTGGTGGCCAATGTCTCCAAGGCAATGTCTTTTATGGATTCGCTAAAGGAAATAAGGTTAGGTCCACGTCAAATTTATTCTCGCTACAAATCGTAGTTTTTCTTCAGAATCAGTTTTTCAGGTTCGAGATCATATTCCATTTGCTTGATTTTTGTGAGTTGCACCTTATCAGGTTCACTGTTGAATTCGAGTTGTTTAGTTTCATTTGAAGTGGCACAGCAGTTTCCCATTACTTTGGAAGGTGAATAAAGGGTTGAAAGAGAAAATCTCTGGATACCTTTGTCTGTGTTTGTAAGACTTTTTTGTTTCTAATTTAAAATTAATGTTTATTCAATGATAAATTTGTGTGAATTTCCGAAAGAAAATTAGCTGTGATAAACGTAGAAAAAAGATTTGTCATGCGAAAAAATTTAATCCTTTGTTGAAGAATTCCTTCCACACAATCTTAAATTTAAATAATATGTCATTAGATTATAGGAAAAACTCGATGCGAGGGAAAAATCTCAAATTTGAGCATCTCCTCTCTGATTTGCTATCTTCATAGAACAAAGCGATAGATCCCGACTCCTCAAAACTGACTTCATATTCTCATTGGCTCATTGGGCCTCCTCATCAATTCGGAATGGAGAGATTTTTTAATGGAATATATGATAATAATTTGCATTCTTTTCGTCTCTGTCTCTATTTATTTGAAAGTCTAAAATCCCTATCAGAGAGATAAAATTTAAAAGAAATTTAGAGAGGAAGCAAGGAAAAACAATATAAAATAAATATAAATAAAATTTTCAAATCTATTCTATCTTTTTACAAAAATTTTACCATACAAAACAAACAAACAAATGAAATAAATCTTTTTTGATGAAACAAGAAAAAAATCAGCTCACATTCATAGCCTCATTAGTACCTTGCGGAATGCAAAATTTTAGTGCTGAAATCCTCAGGAGTATTTTCATTAACCGAAAGTCTTTGAATAGATCTTCGTTCTTTTTCGGCACTCATCATCTTCTCACTTTGAACAAGCTGAGCAGGAGGGATATTTTCTTCAGGTTTTGTTGGAGTAAACATATTTACTTTATTACCTCCTCCTTTGAACAGAATTCTCTCCTTTTCTGGGCTTTGTGGCTTGATGACCACTGCAGAATTCTTAAAGACCTTTTCGATACTCAGCTGACTCGTTTCACCTAATTTCAAATCTTTCTTTGAATTTGAGCGAATGAACCCTTTCGATTCTTTCCTTGAGCCAGGAACATTTGCTGAGGTAATCTCTCTCAAAGGCTGGGCGGATTGATAACTAGAAGCTCGACTGTGATAGCTTTGATGGCTTTGGTGACTACGATCTTGTTCTTTCTCTTGCTCTTGAGAAACATTCTGAACTTGAGCTCCAGAAGCAAGAAGATTTGAAGTTAAATTGATAATGGGGTGGACTTCGTGCATGATAGCATCATATATGTTGTTGTAAGTTTGAAGGTAGTCCTTGACATGCTCTGGCAAAGGAGTCAAAGAGGCATTTTCATAAGCAATGACATCCTTTAATTTGGAATATAACCCTTCGACTTCTCTGATTTTGACGACTTTAGAAGTCAAGAAATCTTCAGCTTTATTGTTGAAAGAGAATGAATCTCCTCCTCCTCCTTTCTTAACAATTGGTGGCTGGCTGATAGCTTTGAGTAAGTATTCAGTAATGTGCTTCATTCTTGGTTCGATTTTGTGGAAGACTTGGAAGAATTCGAGACGGAAACTATTTTGGTCAGAAATCACAGTCTCGATTTGGTTGAAGCTGGAAACTAAATTGGGAATATTGACTCGGGAAAGAGCTTCAAGTTCAGGAATCAACTCGAAATGAGCAAAGTTTCCTTCATTTATATGATCGGCTGTCAACAGAGCCTTGAATAACCTTCCAAGAGTGACATACAAATTGTGGTTGATCATGTATAATTTCTCAAGTCTCTCCACAGTGCCATCAACAAATTCCTTCAAGTTTGTGTTCTTTTCGAGCATGGTCTCAACCAAAAATGTGATCTTTGACATGCTTCTGGCTTCTTCAGCTGAGATGGTTCTTTCATCAGTGGCGCAGATAATGTATGAAGAGCGTGCGAAATTATAGCCCTTGGTCTTTTCATCAATATATCTGAGCAAGATTTCCAATTCCTTCACGCGTTTGTGGAAAGCCTTCTTGGTCTTTGCTTTATATTTCTCGATAACTTGAGCTGTCTCATTATCCTTATCTTGTGCTCTCTTTACAGTCTCTCTTTCCTGTTGCTGTCTGCTATATTTCTCAGAAGAAGCTTCAACCAATACAAGTGATTTATCAATGCTTGCATAAGAGCTTCTTGTAGCTTGAGCTCTCAACTCTCCCAATTCTTGTTCTAAAGCCTTGTTATGGCTAACCAGCTCATTCAATGTATTAAGCTTAGCAAACAATTCGTTATTCTCTTTCAACAACATATTGTTTTCTTCTTTAAGTTGCTTCAAAAGAGTACCACTTTCATTGACCTTCTCACGTCGACTTCCAACGCTGTTTCTTTGCTGAGGCTCTTCTCTTCTGATATTTGGCACTGAAAGTCTCTCAGCCCTGCTGCCATATCTTTGACTTTCTTTAGTATCTTGACTATTACGATATGAAGTCTTTGTCGGGAACATTTCTGTTTGTGCAGCATTGTAAGCATATTCAATTCTTATATTCTCCTCTCTGAGCTCAAATACTTGACTCTTGAGCTCTCTGTTGTCATTTCTGATTTGAGAAAGTTCGTGATCTTGGCTTGAGATAATCTTTTGCAAAGCAAAGGCCTGTTCGGTTTTCTCTTCAACTTCAATCTCTTTAATCTTCAATTCTTGGCCCTTTATCATCAACTCAGCTTGAATCTCAGAAAGGGCTTCTTTAGTAGCGCTGAAATCCTTTTGTTTTTCAGTCAATTCACGCTTCAAAGCCTGACATTTTTGGTTAGCCTCATCAAAACGAGTGTATAAATCTTGCTTCTTCTTCACTAATTCTCTTATTCTTTCCTCTTTTTCTTGAAGAGCACCGTGAAGATTTCTATCTCTTCCGCTCCATTCATTTATTCTCATATTTTGCTCATTGATAATCAATTCTCTTTCAATCAACAAACCTCGAATCTTCTCCATACTTGCTTCAGTATCCTTCAATTTATCCTCTTTAGCCTTCACTTCATCCTTCAAGCGATTCAATACATGGGTCTTATCATCCAAAGCTTGCTGATATTCTTGCTCCAAAGTATCTGCTTTTCTTCTCCAATCCTTCACTTCTGTCTTTATCATTGACAATCTATTTGCTAACTCATTT
>Ga0182738_1002982_pt1 | contig 19667 bp, 13 predicted proteins | sample eDN5th30CBELigMG_FD_128876 | JGI IMG/M metagenome (GOLD analysis project Ga0182738, IMG submission 128876) | Enriched Miracle-Growth compost microbial communities from Emeryville, California, USA - eDNA 5th pass 30_C BE-Lig MG (version 2)... ... | reverse complement strand
GCTTAAAATTGGAGGGAATAAAGCAAGTTGAGTCGAAAAGGTTGATAAGTTGAACCAAAACGCAAATTGGAGGCTGCTTATTTTTAGAAAGTTGACTTAATAATTACTCTGGCCCAAAACCAAGCTTTCCACTTTCTCTGAAGTTTCTTTATCAAGTAAGCCAGCCTTATGTTTTGAGACGATATCAATAAAGTACTGAATGTTTATCTCATTGATTGGAGTTATTTCTGCAGAGAAAAAAACTATATTGAAAGGTGAGGACTAAAGTAAGATATTGCGCGGAGCTAAATTATTAATTGTAGAAGAGCCAGACATACTCATCAACTATACGTTTTTGGGCTCTAGGATTAACCTGGCTGATCAAAATTAAAATTTGGTCATAAAAGCTTTTCTCGCGCTATCTTCTCCAAAATTCATCTTCATATCATAGCTCTTAATTCTATAAATTGGGGATAACATCCAATGAGTTATAATTTTTTCCCAATTCTCCAACAAAAAATCACAGAAGAATGAAGGCCCTTTTAGTCTGTTGCTTCTTCTTTTTGGTCTGTTTCACTCAAGTCCAAAGTTATGTTTACCTTGAGGACGAATACAACGCCAGTCTTCAAGCTTGGCAGTCATTGAATTCCAAGGCATACACCTACGTTGTGGTTACGACATATGAAAACAGCGTCGGAAGGACCACAATCAAGGTCAGAAACGGTCAAGTCGTTTCTAGAACTTATGTTGAAAAGAATACTTTTGATTATCCTGGCAACGTGGTGAAATCCTGGTCCGAAACCACTCCTGCAACTCTTGGGTCTCATGAAGGTTATCCTCCTGTTTTAACTATGGACGAGCTCTATGAGTACTGCCACGATAATATTTTGACTTCGGATGAAAATCCTGCTGACCAAGACCCTCAATATCCTGAGAATTATGCGAGATTCTTTACTGATTCTAATGGATTGATCTCATATTGTGCTTTCTATCATGATTTGAGCTTCAGTGCAAATATTCTTAATGTTGGAAGCATTAGATATTGTTAAGGGTTTGAGAAGATAAAGATAAAGTCACTATTTTTCAGAGTCTAGATGAATAAATTAGTGATTGAATCTATATGAATTCAGTGTATTTTTTATATTAATAATGAAAGTCTGAAACAGACTTGATTATTTACATTTTTCATTGCTTGAAGAAATTGTAATTCTTTACTTTAATAACTAACGATGGTAAAGTCTGACTTTTATTGTAAGATGCAACGCTAAAAATTATCATTTCATTCGAAGTACTTTGAAGGATAGTAGTTGATGGGTTTTTTGGAGACCAGAAATGTAGTTTGATCAAAAATTTTTAATTCCAAGTGAACTCAAAAGAGAAACACCTTCAAAAATTTCAATCTGGAGCAAAAAATCTTTAGGAGAAATGAGTTTTTTGAGAATAGAGAGTTCAAAGAAAAAATTTTTTCATGATAAATTTCTGAAAAATTTTTTGTTTGGGACTCTCTTTGATTTTTCAATACCAAGAGATTGTGAAATTAATTTCTCTCAGCCGAAAAAAATTATTTTCAAAGAACACCAAAATAATTCCGATCATTTTGTAGCTTAAGTTTAACTTTTACTCAAAAAAGAGAGATTTTTTCCGTCAAAAGATCATGAACAGAAAGGATGAATAATAGACGAGATACAAAAGAAATATCATTATTAATTCAACAGTCATGTTACTTTCAACTTTATATAACAATAAATTATTCTTCTTCTTGTTATTATTCTTATTGTGATGATTTTTTATATCCATGCAAGATATACTTTTTATTTGAAGTATATCTTGATTCTCTTACTTGGTGGGAGGTGATTTCTTGACGACACTTTTGATGACACCGACAGCGACAGTTTTCTTCATATCTCTGACAGCAAACCTTCCCAAAGGAGGATATTCATTGAAGGTTTCAACACAAAGAGGCTTCACGGGAACCATCTTGACCAAGCCAGAGTCACCCATTCTCAAAGATTCAGGCTTTTCTTCCAAGACAGTTCCAGTTCTTCTTTCCAATCTGTTCAAGATTTCCTCAAATTTACAAGACACATGAGAAGTATGGCAATCAATAACTGGACTGTATCCGCTTCTAATTTCTTTAGGGTGGTTCATGACGATAATTTGAGCAACAAATTCTTCAGCAGCTCTTGGAGGATTATTCTTGGCTTCACCACAAACATCACCTGGTTTAATATCGCCAGCACTCACACCTCTGATATTAATACCCACATTATGACCAGGAAGAGCTTCAGGGATATCTTGATGATGCATTTGGATGGACTTGGCTTCAGTTGAGACTCCAGAAATACCAAAGCTGACCAAAGTATTTGGCTTGAGGATACCAGTTTCGACCTTACCAGCTACGACTGTACCAATACCAGAGATCTTGTAGACATCTTGGACTGGAATTCTGAGAGGCTTATCAGTGGGTCTCTTTGGTGGGGCGAGGCTATCGAGGACTTCGATAAGAGTAGGACCCTTGTACCAGGAGCTCAAGGGGTTAGTGGATTTTTCACAGAGATTTTCTCCTGTCCAACCGGAGAGAGGGACGAAGGGAATTTTATCGGGGTTGTAGCCGACTTTCTTGAGGTATTCACTGACTTCTTTTTTGATTTCAGTAAATCTGGTTTCTGACCAATTAACGGTGTTTCCGTCCATTTTGTTGATACAAACGACCATTTGTCTGACACCCAAAGTATAAGACAAGAGGACGTGTTCCTTAGTTTGACCTTCGGAAGAAATACCAGCTTCGAATTCACCAGAAGTAGAGGCAATCATAAGGATAGCGACATCAGCTTGAGAAGTACCGGTAATCATGTTTTTGATAAAGTCTCTGTGACCAGGAGCGTCGATGATGGTGAAATGATGTCTGTCAGATTCAAAACTGGACAAGGAGCAATCGATTGTGATACCTCTATCTCTTTCAGCTTTGAGCTTATCCAAAAGAAAAGCATAAGAGAAAGATTGTTTTCCGAGGTTATTGGCTTCAGCTTGGACTCTTTCGAGAGCTCTCTTATCAACAGCTCCGCACTTGTAGATAAGGTGACCAGTTGTGGTGGATTTACCAGAGTCAACGTGACCAATGACAACAACATTGATATGTGATTTTTCTTTGTTAGAATTGGTATTCATTGAGGGGATGATGGTTGTAGAGTAAATGTTTTTTGAATTACTTTTGTTTGGAATATGATTTTGGTGAGAGAGGGTTTGGTATAAATAGGCTAATGACTTTCTTTATGAAAATCATGGTTGATTTGCCAAGATTAGTTTGTTGGGAGATTTTTGAAGATTTTTTTGTCAAAGATTTCTGATGCAAAGGAATGATATCAGATGAATTTTTTTTTTTCTTTGATTTTTCGATTTTGTTTTTTTTTATTTGACTTTGCTTTTATTTTCTCAATCAAAGTCTGTTTTTCTTCATCAGAAACTCTCTTGCTTAATTTTTTCTGAATAAAAAAATTCAGATCAGATTCTGAAGCCAAAAAAATTTATAAGATTGGGATGGGAGATTTCCGAAACCATTTGATTCGACCCCGCCAGTTCATGGGTCAAGTTGGGATTAAGTCAAAAGGGTCGTGAGGCTTTCAAGAACTATCTGAACATGATCCGTCAAAGAAATGAGATCGACAAAAATTATTTTTTTCTTTGGAGAAGGCCAGATGATGTCGGTAGTGAGGTAATAAAAAGAGTGTCATCAAATAAACATTTAGATCAAGAGAAATTTCTTTTCAACTTCTGATTCGAATTAAGTTGGTTTTGTTGCATGAAGAGAAGATCACTCAAAATTGTCGAAATTTTATTTTGAAAAATGGACAATTCCAAATTATTCATTTCAACTGCTAATGCCATTTTCCAAGTTCAGAAAAGCCCATTTTGACAAGAATATTTAAGCAGCAATCATGAAATATGAGGAGAAGTAATCTCTGAGCAAGTGAATGGAACTGAGTGCGATCTGGCTGAAAAAAATTTCATAGACTTTATTTCCAATGAAAAAGAGTTAAGAATTATTTGACAGTATTTCACCAGAAACAAAAATTTTTAGACTTTTGGGAAATTTTTGGTTAATTCTTTATAAATAAGGTTTCTTCCTTTCTGGATTCATCATCTAGAAATACTCAAAAAAGGAGTTCAAAATTTCTGAAATCTCTCAAGAGCTTTCAAACTTTCAAGTCTCAAGGAGATTTTCGAAAATGTGTAAGATGGGACTTTATCTGCCTGAATTTCTTCTTTGATTCAGATGTCATTTTGCTTTATTCCAAATCCACTCATTATTTCTGTAAATATTTTCAACTCATTAGAGTAAGGGGCCTCTTCAAAGTGTGGTTGAGCCCTTGCAACATCTGGATGACCTTTTTCAAATCAATCACATAGAAGTGCAGTTGGAATATAAGGATGATGGCAAGAATTTGTATTTTATTCAAAAGAAGTTTGAAGAGAAGTATTAATTATTTTACTTGGTGAAACGTTAGTTTACAAAGGCTCTGTACCCTTTTTATATTTAGAGCTGTTTTAGACTTGTTTTTTTCATTTAGAAAGAGTTTAGCTCTTCTGATGAATTTGAACTTTTCTCAATGGAGAGTCTGCTTTCCAAGGTGTTTCCATTCTATTCATCACATTGTTGGTCTTGTCTTGGTGTGTTGGATGAGGTTTTAGATTTGATGTGGAACGGATTTAAAATTTGGGACAATTATTTTTTTCCACTCTCAAAAATCTAAAATACACTTTTAACATAATCCTTTAGTTCGGGTTTGAGTTTTGGGATTGAAAATTTGGATACAATAGTGGAAAAGTAGCATTTCGGAGTGGAAAAAACAACAGACTCATTGAATTTTCTGCAGAGGGTTTCTTGTTGTATTTGAAATAATGAAATCAAACAATTATATATTTGGGCATATCCTAAAAATAATAATAATTAAATAGAATAAGAGAATGCAGAAGAATCAACCAGAAGCCAATTCCGCCTTGCGTGGAGATGTACCCATCCGTTTAGATCCAGAAAACATTATAGACGCAGTTCGAGTCGGGAGTGGGCCAATTGTTTACAAATTAATTGATGGTGAAGTCTATATGGAGCTGTGGGAAGGAGACAAGCCATTTTATCTTCATGTAAAGAAAACTAGGGATTTCTGTATTAAATTGATGGAAGACACAAAACATCAATATCACCATGTCTAATGGATCATATGAGACATATAGTTTGATTATTATGATAAATATGCACTGTTAAATATGCTGTAATTTGCTGAAATAAACTTGGATCAGAATTTCCTTAAAATTGGAACGAAGGCCAGCGTTTTTAGGGCTTTTCCAAAAAAGTGGACTTTGGCTGAAGGGAATTCTGAGTTAAAATTGAGCTCTTCGAAATATTTTTTTCTAAGCTTTCTTTTTGAAAAATGACGTTGATTTATTCAGGAAAAATTTTTATTGGACTTTTGGGGGAAATTTTTTTTCTTTTGTCTGGTATTGGTCAGTCTTTAAAAAAAAAATCAATTATCTCACTCACCTCCAAAGTTTTTTCGGGTTTGAAAATCCAATAGATTTATGGAGAATATTGATGAAACATTTTTTTCTTCCTGAATTTAGTAGGATTGAGTCAAAAAGTAAAATTATTTAGTGTAAAAAAATTACAATTTATTTTCAATAGTTTATTGAGATATTGGAAGAGGTTCAAGAAGACCATGGAGCAAAGTGCGAAGGAAAAAGTTCTTTGTCGTCAAGTTCTTGGCCAACAAAAGTTCAAATATATTCAAGAGAAGGGAAGAGAAGGGAATTTAGATTTTAGGATTGATTAATAAAGATGCACTAGTTCCAGTGCAGAAAATGTAAAATTGAATGGTTCTTCTTTATTGAGATAGGTACTCAGTATAGAAATACGTATGTATTTAAAATTTCTGAGGAAAGTTCATAGATTTATTATTCAAAAGGCAGTTGATGTAAGATGTGACAAGAGTCATTTCTTTAGTGGCTCAACTTTTCGAACAACTAGAAAGATGATTAGATTTGCGCGACTCAAAAATATATTACCTTGACGTTCAAAGCGTGATAGTTGGCCAAGCTTTCTTCATATCTCAATTTCAAGACGTCGATTTCTTGGATTCTGTCAATCAATTCCTTATTCTTTCTGGTCAATTCAGTGCTGTTTCTTTCAGCTTGTTGCTTGAATTCATCTCTGGAAGCCTTCCTATTTCGGAGTTAGTCATCAAATTCGGGCAATATTCCTTACAAATCTTGGACTTCTCTGAGGGAAATTTCAAGCTTTTCTTGGTTGGAATAAGTGGAAAGGGTGTGTTGTCTGAGTTCTTCGGAGAGTCTTTCGAAGTTAGCAAGGACTTCTTGGTTCTAGGGGAATGGATAAGAGGGATTGTAAGGTTATAGAGAGTTACTTGAACGGTGAGGTTTTCGAAGTCAGCCTTTCTTTGTTCGATGAGTTCGTAGAGCTTTTCGATTTCAGTCTTGTAGTTTTCGTTAACTTGCTTCAATTGCTTGATTTGACTTTGATCAGCAGCCTTATCAGCACTGTATTTAATGGCAAGTTGCTTAACATCCTATAATGGGGGTTAAGTTTAAAATATTAAAGAATAGGGATTACGGTGGCGTTGGCCTTGAAGGCTTCAACTTGAGATCTGAGTTGGTTGATTTCGATGGATTGGCTGGACTTGAGTTCTTGGTACTTTCTCTTGCTTTCTTCAGCTTCAGTGCTTCTGGTGTTGGAAAGTCTGAGGACTCTTTCGTTTTCAGAAGCAATCAATCTGAGTTGAGCTTCAGTGTCAACAACTCTTTGTTGGAGTTGACCGATTTGAGCTTCATAAGCAGCTCTTTCAGCATTGAACTTGGTGCTGACTTCTCTGGCTTCAATGGTGAATCTCTTGGAGTCTTCGAATTGGTGTCTCAAGGCATCGAGTTCTTGAGTTCTGAGGATTTCGAGCTCAGAGTATTTCTTTCTCCAGTCTTCGAGTTCCTTGAGGGTGTTGTTCAAGTGTTCTTGAAGTCTTTCGATTTCGTGGTTCAAGAAGTCAACCTTTTCAGAGATTTGTTCTTCACCTCCTTCAACGTGGTGATGAGCTCTCTTGGGAGATTCATGGGCTCTTCTTTCGAGTTCTTGTTGTCTTTCGGCATCTCTTTGTCTTTCAAGTTGTTCATATCTGCTCTTCCAGCTTTCGTTTTCTTGGTGAGCTTGGTTGACGGTGACGGAAAGTCTTTGGTTGTCAGCAGAGACAACTTCGAGTCTGGAAGTGAGTTCTTGGATTTGTTGCAACAATCTTTGTCTTTCTTCAGCATTTCTGGCAGAGACTTCAGAAAGTTGAGCTTCCAAGAGCTTCTTGTATTCAGCTTCGGCTTGAGCTCTTTCGCTTTCACCTCTCTTGAGGCCAGGAGAAGGAATTTCTCTTCTGAGGTCTTCGATTTCTCTGAGTCTGTCAGTCAAGAGTTGGTTCAATCTTTGGTTTTCTTGGGTGGTGAAGGCGAATTCCTTGGATCTTCCTCTCCAGGTTTCCAATTCGTGGTCTCTGTCAGCGAGGACACCGATCAATCTGGTGACTTCGGAGTCCAAAAGCTTGACTCTTTGTTCCAAGTTTTGGATGGCTTCTTCGTAGACTCTCTTCAATTGTTCGGTGGCTTGGTCTTGACGAGCAACGTTGGAGGCTCTGGTGATGCTTTCTCTGGTTCTGGAAGGAGAAGCTTCGAGGTCCTTGCTGTGCCTGGTTCTCAAGGAGTCGCATTCAGCAACCTTTTCAGACAAGAGGATGTTTAATCTATCTCTTTCAGCGATAACCAAAGCGAGTTGAGCCTTCAAGGTGTCTCTTTCTTGGATGGCGGATTGACTGTCGGCAAGGAGGATGGAGTATCTGTTTTGGATGGTGAGGTAGTTTTGAGAGCTGGCTTCGAGTTCAGTTAATCTTCTTCTGAGGACGTCGATTTCCTTGGCTCTTTCGATCAAGGCGTCGTTGAGTCTGGTGTTTTCTCTGATGAGGAGTTCAATCTTGGACTTGAGTTCTCCAACTTGAGCACCGCTGCCTTCGAGTTGGACGATTCTGGCTCTGAGGGCATCGATTTCTCTGAGTCTTTCAGCGATAATGCTGTTGAGACGTTCGTTTTCGGTGGAAAGGAAAGATTGAGAAGATCTAAGGCTATCGGCGTGGTGAGCGCTGGCTTGAAGTTCGTTGATTCTGTCCTTCAAGACGTCGATTTCCTTGATTCTTTCGAGCAAGAGACCGTTGAGTCTGTCTCTTTCACCGGTGAGGTGGTGGATTCTATCTTCAAGGGAGTGGATTTGGACACCAGAGGATTCCAAGCTGGAGATTCTGACCTTCAAAGAGTCGCTTTCTCTGAGCTTGTCAACAATGATGTTGTTGAGTCTTTCGTTTTCTTGGGTGAGCAACAAGAGCTTGGATCTAAGATCATCGACTTGATGTAAAGAGGCAGCCAATTCAGCGTGCTTTCTTCTGGCTTCATCGATTTCTCTGTTTCTGTCGGACAAGGTAGCACCGAGTCTTTCGATTTCAGAAGTCAAAGAGGTGATTCTGGATCTGAGGTGGACGACTTCATGGGAGTCCTTTTCGAGGGCGAGGTATCTGTTTCTGGCTTCTTCGAGGAGGGAGGCCAATCTTCTGTTTTCTTCAGCCAAGGAGGCGAGTTGTTGAGCGCTAGCTCTACCTTCAGAGGCTTGGAGTCTGAGTTGTTCGATTTCTCTTGCTCTTTCGAGGATGAGGGCATTGAGTCTTCTGTTTTCTTCAGTCAAGCTGGTGAGTTGAGAGTTCAATTGGGTGATTTGAATGTTCAAGGTTTCGATTCTGGTGTGGCTGGAACCAGCTTCAGAGAGTTGTCTGTGGAGTCTTTCGACTTCAGCTCTCAAGTCAGCGATGACGTGGTTCAACTTGTCGTTGTCGCCGGCCAAGAGGGTGAGCTTGCCTCTGAGTTCAGTGAGTTGAGAAGATCCACCTTCGAGTTGAGCGATGGTAGCTCTCAATCTGTCGTTTTCAGCCTTAAGGTCACCGATGAGGTGGTTAAGTCTGGTGTTTTCGTCGAGGAGGCCGTGGATTTGGGTGGTGAGTTGGGTGATCTTGGTGGTATCGCCAGCTTGGGTTTCGAGCTCAGTGATTCTTCTTCTGAGTCTGTCGACTTCGGAAGATCTTTCTACAACCAAATCGTTGAGTCTTCTGTTTTCTTCAAGGAGACTGTGGATTTGGGCGGTGAGTTGGTTGATCTTGGTGGCATCGGCAGCTTGGAGTCTGACTCTTTCGATTTCAGCTCTCAATTCGTGGACGAGGTTGTTGAGTCTCTCGTTTTCAGTGGTGAGGAGGCTGAGCTTTTCTCTGTAAGCAGCACTTTGACTGTGGCCCATTTCGAGATCTCTGATTCTGTGGTTGAGTTCTTCGATTTGGTGGAGCTTTTCTTGAAGGAGACGGTTGAGTCTGTTGTTGTCTTCAAGGAGAGCGTTGGTAGAGGCAGCAAGATCTTGGCCAGGCTTGACGGCTCTCTTGACTCTTTCTTCGTGTTGTTGGCTTTGGCTGAGGAGTTCGTTTCTGGCGGCGGCGATTTCTCTTTGGGAAGCTTGGAGGTCTCTGGATTGTTCAACGAGCAAGTTGTTCAACTTTTCGTTTTCAGAGAGGAGGACTCTAAGCTTTTGGTCGTATTGGCTCAATCTTTCTTGGAGGGCATCGGCGTTGCCGTACTTGAGCTTCATGGTGGCAAGTTCACTGCTCAACTTTTCGTTTTCGATCTTGAGATAAGTGATTTGTTCTTGGAGAAGCTTGGTATCAGCAGGGCCAACTTGGATGGAGGCAAGACGAGCTCTCAAGGCTTCGAGGTCTCTTCCTTGTCTGCCAAGTTGTTCCCTGAGAAGTTCTCTTTCGTTGGTAAGGGTGTCGATGGTGTGCTTGAAGTCGTGGGAGCCGGGATGTTCTCCTTCAAGTCTGTTGTACTTGTGCTTCCACTCTTCCAAATCTTGCAAGAGTTCAGCGATTCTTCTTTCGTAGTCCTCATTGTTCAAGGATTCACGTTCACGGGCATATACTCCATGAAGCTCTTCGACAATTTGGTTCAACTTTTCGTTTTCGGCGAGGACGATGGCGAGCTTGTTTTCCAAATCGATTTCTCTGTCGCTTCTCTTGTTTCTGGCGTTAAGGACTTCGTTTTCCTTGACGAGGTTGTAGTTCATGGTGTTGAGTCTTTCGATTTCACATGAGAGCAAAACAACCTTGAGTTGGGCTTCGGGCAAGGTCTTGCCGGTGTTGACACTATCAGGTTAGGGAAGGGGAAGAGGGGAAGCAGGCTTACACATGTTCACTCATGCCAGGAACGTAAGAGATGGAGTATCTGGCTTGAGGGTCAGGGTAGGGGAGATCGCCTTGGACAGTGCCGGATCTAGCACCATAACGATCGATGGAAGCAGGACGACGAACAGAGGTGGGTTCGGGGCTTCTAAGGACCTGAGCTTGGAAGTTGGCTGGGTGAGCAGAGGATCTCATTGAAAGATGAGAAAAATACAAATCAAATTAATAATTATATTGAATTCGAATAGTTAACAACAAATCTTATAAAGCATAGCCAGTTTAATATTTTGAACTTTAAAATCTTTCATAATATTTAACAGTTTTACATATTAACTTAAATTTTTCGTGGTTTTATCTTGAGATTCCTCGAATCCTTTGAGGAGAAGTGGATAAGCTACTTTGAATGAAGAGAGTTTGAATATGGCGGACATTGAAAAAAAAACTCTGCTCATATTTAATTATAATTTAAATTCAAATCGCGCTGGGCGAATATACAGTAAAGCACGAATTTTTAGGATCATTAAGGACTAATCCCTGGTTATATATGAAGAGGGTTAAGATGTGGAGACAAGAGGCGTCTCAGTTTATGAAGAAAGAGGTTATAACGAGAGAGTTTAAATGCAATAAATATATATCTGAGGTCAATAATTTTGAATTAAGGTTTGAATAGAGTGAAATCTTTATCCTTAAAAAAAAACCCTTTTGTCCTAATATATAGAGTCATTAGTCTAAATCACCAATGATTTAAGTCTCTTAAGGCAATCCATTTTGCTGGATCCATTGGCATGAATGCTCGCCTGAGAATAATAATCCAGTGAATCTTTCCAATTTCAAAAGAAAACAAGGTTTTCTTTGATATGTGAAACGGCTCCTGTTTAAAGGTATTTCAACAAAAATAGCTTCTAAAAAACTGTCCAGGCCTAACTTATTAATCATTATTATTATTTATCGTTAGCTAACATGCCTTGTGTTGCTTAGCTTTCAAATACATTGAATTATGTGAATAAACTCTGAATGTTGGAGAGAATAATCACTAATATTGGAAGCTATTTTATGTGTATCAGGTTGATATTCATATGGAACGATGCATAATGATTTGTATATTCATGTTAGAGGGAAGGTTGGATAAGCTTATGTAAGAAAGGGGATAAATGTGGTCAATTAGAGATGGATTTTTCGAAGTATGTTGTTTTATAGGGGGAAACTATCCAAATTCTTCTATTAAACAAAAGAGGATTGTTCTCAGACTAAAGAGGAACTATCATGCAACAATGATTTGAGGAAATGAATGCAAATAGCAAGAAAAAAAGAAGAAAAGAGCAATAAGAGATCATTTTGATTAAATATATGAAATCTTAATGATGTGTCAAGCTGGTCTTAAAATATTATTTGAAAGGCTTTTAATATGACGTCAGAAATAAATCCTTTTAGTCACTTTTGAGTTATTAGGCAATCTAAAAAAATCCTTTCTAACGACCTTGGTTCATTCATTTTTAATTTGTTCCTATTGGATGTTTGATTACCTTATATCTTATAAAATTGCAAACTGTTGTCTGAAAAGGATTTTCACTAATAATAAAAAATCTTTCAATTCTCAAAAGAACCCTTGTCAGGGCTTCTTCGACAGACAAAGGAGAACTAAATGAAGTCGTTTCGATCTAGTCTGAGTTTTTTTGAAGCACAAAAAGCATAAAGATGAAGGATTTCTCCAAGAAGCGGAAAAACCAAATGAGTTGGAGATTTATGTGGAAAGTGAGGGGTTTTTTGGTGTGAAAAGATGATTGTTTATGAATTTCAATAAAAGTTTAACTAATTAAACTTTATAATTTAACGTGGTGCCTTTTTAATCTTTTCATTATAAATCCTGCATCCTGATTTTATAAGAAATCAATTCATTGAATTTCTCACCATAAATCATAAATCAGCGGACTCATTTTTTCTTTTTTTCAAAATTTTTTCGAATATGTGCAGAAAATATTCAAATCATAAATCTGAGGATATTGTCTTGTGGATTCTCTCTTTGTTTGACTAAATGTCAAGAGTAATCATGTAAAGGTTGAACCAAAAAGCAAAGAGCGTGAGCTCATATTAGAAACTTGTTTTTGAATGAATTAGATAAGCAGAATAACAAAGAATTCTCTCTCAAAGATAATCACCTCAAGGAAGAAGCAAGTATTTTAGTTAATGATGTAATTTTTAGAGATTTTCCTCTTTTAAAGAACCTCCTGATCAATATACTTCTTTCTTTCAAGGCATCGTATCCCAAGAGAGAGAGAGCTAGATGACGATTTGAATATGCCAAATCATGATAAGATTTAATTTTGGCAGGTTTTCTTGGTACAATTCCAGGTCTTAGCAGTGGCAGTTATCTTCTGATATGATATTATATAAATTGAAACGGAAAGATTTGTGCAAAAAAGGCAACTTGCAATTTATAGAAGATCTTAAAATATTCGTTAGTTACCGTTAAATTAATAATATTATGAGTTTGAATATTTTTCGGTTGCTCTTTATATAACATTATAAAACGACTGTTAGCAAACGTAACAGAATCAATAAAACGAAGGAATATAATAGGAGCCGACCAAAAATTTTTATATATGATACAAACAATATAATAATACAACAAATCCTTTTAAAAATTTACAAAGGAGCGTCTGAGGTTTAACAAGCGCAGCCTCCTCTTCCTTGATTTTCTTCTTGATGTTTATTCTCTTTATCACCTCCTTTTCTACTCACCCTGGTGGGCCTTAGGCTAACTGTATCTCTGGTAACCTGTCTCCCAGTCTCTCTAAACTCTCCACCGTGATTCATTTCTTCTCGAATATTTGTATAATTTATATAAGCGTATTTTGCTGCTTCCAAAAAAGCCTTTAAAGAGGGATTTAGAAAGATCAGATAAAGAATTTTCAATTACGAGTTCGACGTTTTTTCCTTCAAAAGCAGAAGTTTCAAAGAAAAAGTGCAGATTATGCTCTTTCATAAAATCTACACCAGCTTGATAAGGCACTTTCCGACTATTATAAATTATGGATTTCTTCACATAAAGAATATAATACTGGAATGCTAAGTCAACTTTATTTCCGATGAGAACAAGAATAGCTTCAGGGTCCGCACTTTGAATTGTACTGTCAATCCAATTTTCTAGATGCTCGAATGTATCAAAACTATGTAGAGATGGTTAGCTTGGAATTTTCACGGGGATAAAAATATTACTTGTTGATATCATATACGAGAAAGATGCAATGAGCGTTTCTGTAAAAGGATTTGGTTATACTCGAAAAAGATTCTTGTCCAGCCTTGTATCATAGAAAATGTGAGGTTTTAAACGATAATGAAAATACTGTATCCCAGATTTGGAGCCTGAGCCTGGTGGTTTCATTCAACTCGACAGTCTTTGAGCCGAATTCTGCTCCAATAGTGGGATGGTAATTATTAGAAAACTTGTTATCAACATAACGAGCTAGAAGAGAACTTTTTCCAACTCCTAAAAGTTTAAAAATGAGATTTGGCGGAATGTAAAAGGGATACCAGGATCTCCAATAATGATAAATTTGAAAAAGAGTTCCTCAATAGGTTTGGTTTGTTGATGATTTGTGGTAAAGTCTCGTTGTTGCATTGATGCAACCCCAAAGTTTTCTTTAAATTTTTTCAATAAAAATTAATTCAAATTCTCGTTATACGAAAACTCCCTCTCAAATGAAAAAAATTCTCTTTTATTGAGATTGAAATTTTTTGGCGATTTTGAAGATCAAGAAGAATTTTTTTCCCTTCAAAGTTTAAACAAAATTATAATCAGTTTTTTTCAAGAAAAAAGTCAATCTATCTGGGGGAAAATGAGATTTTGCAGAGGAGAAATACTTTTTAATGTTGAGAAATATTTTTGTGATGGTTTCTTTATTTATTCAGTGAAGAAAACTTTTGTTTCGAAGCTGCAACTTTCGGGAAAAATCTTTGCGAGGTTCGGAATTCTAAACTTTGCAAACCCCAAAAACCCCGAGAAAAGTTTTGGAAAGCACAATAATTACCTTTTTTTTGTTGGTACTTCTCAAATTTTGTCTGATTTTTTTGTGATAGTTTTTCTTCACTGGAACTTTGTGAGGGATGAAGAGACATGAAAAATTTATTTTGAGGGGATAATTCTTGAAAGAAAAGCCTTTTAGCGTTTTTTTGTTTTGCTGAAATTTTCCTTTGAAGAATTTTTTTTGGAAAATTTTTTTTGATTGGAGAAATCTTGAAAATAGAAAAAAAATTTGCAGGGTTTTATAGAAAAAATTATAAAAATTCAGAAAAATTCTCGAACACCAGACAAAACCTGAATGTTTGTCGAAAATTGAAATTTTTATCAGTAAAAAAATGTCTTTTCAATCGAGAAAAAAATCTTTTAAATTTTTTTAACAATTTCTTTTTGTTTTTTGGGAGACTTTGACAAAAAAAATTTGAAAATACTGAAATTTTTATTTGAAACAATCTTGAAGCTTCCGAACAATTATTCTCGAGATCTTATGATTTCTGGTAAAATAAGAAACTTCATCTTTTAAATTCAATTCTTTGCTTTACAACAAGAAAGATCCAAACTGACGAAATAAATTTTTGTTGAGTAGAGGATCTCATCGAAATGTTATAAATTTAAAAGGAAATGAGTAGTAAAAGGCTGATTGGTACCAACTTGATTTTATGACTTTGAATTAAATCTTTTGAGGTTATTTAAGACTTGATCATGTCTTTAGATTATATTAATTAATTTGGTAAAATCTAAACCTCAAATGCATATCTTTCAGAATGCAGAGGTGAACACCGTATCAACCTAACAAGAAAGACCACCTGGACATCAACTCATTCCAAAAGGTATGATTCACTATCTGAATTTGTCACTCCTTGCATCTTCTTTATTTTATTTCAAGCTTCATGCTTGGTGTAACGATGATGGTGCAGAAAATAAATGGTTGCTTATTAACTTACCACTCCTGATGATGAGGGGTAAGTCAGTCGCCTCCATACATTTTAATCCTCAATCTTTTGATGACTTTTATGCTAACTATCAATAGATCAAGATGTCAAATGAAATTGTCAAACCACATGAACAAAATTTTTCTTCAAGATATTTCTTCAGAAAACAGCTTTTCTTATTGAGTTTTTGCTTGTATATCACCCCTTAAATTTTATATTGAACATCATCGTACAATAATATCTCGCTCAATGAGCACTCTCCCCAAAAGTTTTTCTCTCAATAAAAACAATTCCTCTTCTTTTATTTTCATCAGATAGATGATATCATAGTATAACGTAACATTATAATATTTAGGGGGAAGTATATACTTTATTTATATGTGTTAATATATGAAGAGTTGATTTGAATAAGTTAAAGGGAATTATGTTGACACTGATACTCTCAAAACAACATCTGGTTTATGAAACCAAAATTATAACTTGGAGTCCATTTCCATTAAAATATTTGCAGCGTTATTCAACACAAACAAATTCTTTCTGCATTCGTCTCTGCTTTTGACAATGAATGAGTTTTCTTCCAAAAGTTCATCATATAATTTTTCTTGGTACAATGTTTGAACTAATTCTCTTTCACAAATGTTCTTTGACTATGGGGAAAATTATTGATTTGATTTATTCGAAAATTTATTTCTTACTCCGTTAACAAGGAAATTGATGACGGTCTTGGGAATACTGTCGTTAATATTCTTTTTGACAACATTGAAATATGAAGTGATTAATTTCTTGATCATATCAACTTCAATTTGTTCTCTCTTTGAAATATTCTCTGGCACTTTCACATGATTGGGAGGCTTGATCGTATGAGAATAAATCAAAATTACTTTTTTTTACTTGAGGAAGGTAAGTTCTTTCATATTGATTATTGCTATTTCTTTCAATATAGAAAGGATGATCGCGTGAAACAGGACCGAAATTATTTCTGAAGAAACTTGACGCAGTCAAATCTTGTGGTTGGCCATCTGGGTTCAATTTACTTGATAATTGCAAATTCTCAAGCTTATTATCTAAATCATCAACTGCAACCTTTTTGAGAAAGATGATGAATTTTTAAATAATAGAAATATACCTTTTTGCCTCCAAAGCCTAAGAATGAGAATAATCCTCCTTTTTCTTCTTTTCCATCAATCTTGGGACTTCAAAAAATTATTATTTATTTGGGAGATTCTGATTTACTTGTTGAGGCCAGCACTTTTAGGTTGTTGCAGTTGACCAGGTTTTTCTTTTTCACGAATAGATCTTTCAGATTTTCTATCATCAATATCAATTTCTTGGACTCTTGGATGATGTTGCTCAGCAGGTTGATGAACCATTCCCATTAAAGTATTGGTTCCACCAACAAAATCAGGGTGGTTTGTATTGATATACCCTAATTCAATTTCAATCAAATTCTTTATCATTTGATCTGTTGGCAATAAACACCTGCTCAAGACTCTTTCCATCACCTAGACAGGAGTTATGATCGGCTTTCTTCAAGAAATTACTTCGTAAATTTTGCTGTTGAGGACTTCAAATCTGGAGATATCAGGAATATTGATGTGGAATAAGATTTTTCTTAATTCTTCATAAACTAAATGAGAGCATTCCAAAGCAGGTTCTTGAAGTCTTGAAATTTGTTGTTTAATAAGGATTTCAAATGCCATTTCTGGAATAAAGAGAGATGGTCTGAGGCCGTTGGCATTTCTGATAGCAGTACGAATGTCCTGGAGAAAGTTCTTTGAGAGAAAAGGAAATAAAATAATATACATCATCAGAAAGGACATCGAAGGGATTGATGTCAATGATGCATTTTTTGAAGACATCATTGAAAATATAGTTGATTCTAGCACCTCCAAAAAGCTCAGTTGTTGTAGTTTTAACATAACGACCCTCTTTTCAAGAGTTAGAGATGAAAAGCTTTAAAGGTGGTACTGATCATTTCAGAATAAGCATTCGCAAATTTGGAGATGAGAGATAAGATTAAAAATCCTTTGGCTTGTTTGTCAGAAAGATCAATCCCAGAATCTCCATATTGCGACATTTCATATTCTTTTGCCTTGGGAGTTTATTGAATAACATGACTCCAATAATATTACTTGAATGAGATCCAAGATATTTTGGCGAATTGATGGTAAAGTCTTTTTGATATGTTGAACAAAAGTTGCATTGAGAGTTTTAATAAGATGGGGAGTTCCCATTCTGTCAGCGATATTTTTATATGCCTTGTGATTTTCGAAGAAAGCCTATTTTTATGATGAGATTTGGAGAATTCGACTTGACTCACTCTTTCATCTTTAATGGCATTTTGGATGGATTTACGAGATTCCAGATCTTTTTGTCCACGACAAATAACTCCAATATACCCTAGTGATGCATTTTAAGAAACAAAAGAAAATGTTAAATTCTATACCAAGCCTGAGCTTATAGACTTTTCCTTGTAAGACATCTAAGCAATCTGTTCCTTCATCCATTAAGTCAAGTTTTGTCACGATCTTTTCAGGTCAGAGAGAAAGTTTTCACAGTATTTATTACGCCGATAGTTCTATTTCCTTCAGGATCTAATTCTCTAGCTAATTTGAGTGAGTCCGAATTTGCGAGGTCAGTATTGGCGGCAGTGACTGCTAAAATGATGGTATTGGGATTCTTGACATAAGTCAAGACGATTTCTCGAATACGTTCTTCAATATCCTGAGGTTGATCTCCAACTGGAATCTAGCCCAAAATTTCAAACTTTTCTTTTAATTCTCTTTACCTTTGTCATTCCTGGAAGATCGACAATATTGAGATCAACAACATTGGGAGAGAAAATTCTAATAATAATTGGCATAGAAGAGATTCCTTTATTTTGGCCAGCAATCTTTTGGGTCTCATCTTCAATCTCTTGTCTTACAAGATTCCAATCTCTAAAATATTCGCCCTTTCTATGACTAAATTCCGCATATTCATCACTTCCTTTAGGAGTGTTGTTTAATTGAAGGATAATAGGTCTTCTAGTGACAATTCCAGTTCCTCTCGGTAAAAAGTCCTTGCCAATAATGGCCTCAAGGACAGAGCTTTTACCAGTTGACTGAGCGCCGACAACGACGAGTTGAGGGAATTGGAGACTATGTTGGAGATTGGACTTTGAGAGGATTTCCTTAGGAATATGAGAGGGAGTTTAAAATGAGGAAGGAGTACTTGTAAGTCGTTAAAGAGTGGGATGATTTTTTCCATGGTAAGAGTTTTTGGAAGGGAAGTTGGATTTTTTGAAAGTTTATAAAAAATTATATAAGTAACAAAAAGGAAATTTTTAGATCGAGAACAGAAATATAAAATCAAACAATCAAACAAGAATTTAATTGAAAATAGTTTGGTTATGCATTCAAGGAACTTATTAATGTTGTTATTGGGAAAGAAGAAAAGGAAGAAAAAATATCTAAAACATCGGGAGTTGGTGTTTGCTCAAGGGATGATAAAATTTGAGCAATGTCATAGTTAATTTTCGTTTTTTCAAGCTCAAAGCAGTGATTTATAAATGAGTAGACTGATATCTTTCAATGAAGTTCAATATAAAATTTTTTGATCAATTTGATAACCACAATCATCTTAATTTTCAAGATTATTTGGGCATTCATGAAATTTATTTGCTGTGATTTTTTTTGCAAAAAGTCAAGAACAAAAGTGAATTTAGTAGGGGATGAAAATAAGAGCCGCGAAACTTGCAAAAAACCTGTTGTAAAGAAAGGTGCCACATTGATAAGCATTTTGAAATTTTCAGAAAGAGAATCTTTGAGAATTCTTTTCCCCAACGCTATTGTTGAATATTTTAGACAAGAATCCTTTTGAAGATTGATTTTTCTTGGACAGAAAATTCGATTTTCAACTTTTTCAAGGCAAGGTTTAATGGGGAAGGGCTGGAAATGAAAAAAAGTCCTAAACTCTTATTTTTTTATTAGAGCATGATATTTTTTAAAGAATTTTTCCTATTTTTTTTTTGCAAACTTTTTCAGAAAGAAGAAAAAAATTCCTCAACTCATTGCTCGAATCACTCGAGTTTTCTTGAAGTCGTAACGCTATCAGTGCAATTCATTAATGAATTTGAAAAGAGATCTCTCACAAATCTCCTCTGGATCAAATTCCAAATTGTCACTAGTATCTTCTCCCAAAGTTTATTTTAACTATGTCAATATATTGGTGAAAGATAAGAACTCAAAAGTTTTACAGAATTTTTTCTGGGTTGTGATGTGACTTTGGGTCAATCCAAAACAAGGAAAGGTCTAACTGTGAGATTCAGAATTTGTAGTCTCGGAAATTCCGGACAAATTGCACAAGTGTTTTCTCTCTATCCATCAAGAATCAAGAAGTTTTCCTCAGAGTTTGGTGGTTGATGATGATTGAAGAAGCAAGTTCGAAATT
>Ga0182738_1002979_pt1 | contig 19673 bp, 17 predicted proteins | sample eDN5th30CBELigMG_FD_128876 | JGI IMG/M metagenome (GOLD analysis project Ga0182738, IMG submission 128876) | Enriched Miracle-Growth compost microbial communities from Emeryville, California, USA - eDNA 5th pass 30_C BE-Lig MG (version 2)... ... | reverse complement strand
TATAAAAGAAAAGAGGTGGGAAGGATGTTAAGTTCAACTGTTTTAGTGCAAGGTTATATGATGGAAAGTCTATATATTAACCGTGCAAAATTTGCGATGGTAGTTGTTAACGGGATAAGTATGCCCTTTTTTAAACAACTAAATAGCAAACTAAAACAGTGAAAACATCTCTTACCCACATCTCTATTTGGACGGTTAAAGGAGTGCATTTTCATGCACTCCTTTTTTAAATGGCTTTACCAAAGCAGAATGGAATGTCATTTATTAATAGAAAGGAGCCAGTATGCAACTATATATGGCTCTTTCTAAAAGTATATTTAGAGGTATTTATATTTAAGGAAAAAGTGTACCTATCTTTTTCCCTAAATAAAGCCATGGAGACCTTTGTTTTCCATGGCTTTTTTTGCGTTGCTAAAAGTGGACTAAACCGTCCATGAAAGAGTCAGGGAAAAGAGATAATCATAGAAAAAGGAGCGAGCAGAATTATGATTATTTGCAGTGTCAATCATATAGCGAAGATGTACGGAGGAAATACTATATTTGAAGACATATCATTAGAGTTAAAGGAAAAAGAAAGAGTTGGTCTAGTTGGTAGAAATGGGAGTGGGAAGACCACTTTATTTCGACTACTTGCAGGGCAGGAAACACCTGATGCTGGACAAATCCATTGGAAAAAAGGATTAAAGATTGGATATTTAGAACAAATTCCGGAATATGAACAATCTATGAAGGTGAAGGAAGTATTAAAAAAGGCATTTTCTGACCTTGAAACGATAGAAGGGAAGATAAAACAGATGGAACAGGAAATGGCGCAGGATATCAATCCAGAGCAGCTATTGCTATTAATGGAGGAGTATGGGAAATTGCAGGAGTATTTTACGAATGCTGGTGGATATGAAATGGAAGCAAAAATAGAGAAAATGGTTAATGGGCTAAAAATCGAGCAGTTGGTCATGAAAGAATATGGAGCTTTAAGTGGAGGGGAAAAAACAAAGGTTGGTTTAGCGATGCTACTCCTCCAAGAACCTGATTTTCTTTTATTGGATGAACCGACGAACCATTTGGATTTAATGGCAGTCGAGTGGCTTGGGAAATTTCTTCAGGATTATCATGGTACTATTTTAGTGGTTTCCCATGATCGCTACTTTTTAGATGAAGTGATTCAAAAGGTGGTAGATTTAGAAGATGGGGAAGTAACAACCTACTATACTAATTTTACAAATTTTACAAAGGAAAAGGAAGAAAGGCTTTTAAGAGAGTTTCAGGCATATGAGGAACAGCAAAAGAAAATCAAGAAAATGAGAGAAGCAATCAAACGACTTCGTGAATGGGCGAATAGGGCGAATCCGCCTAATGAAGGATTGCATAAGCGAGCGAGAAATATGGAAAGGGCTATCGAAAGAATGGAAAAACTAGCTCGCCCCATTATAAATAGAAAGAAAATGAATTTTGACATGGAAGCAAGCGACCGAAGTGGGAAGGATGTTATTCAGCTGAAGAATGTCTCAAAAAGCTTTGGCGATCAACTATTGTTTCAACAAGTTCAAATGCAAATAAGCTATAAAGACAGAGCGGCAATTATTGGAGAGAATGGATCGGGGAAATCAACTTTGTTGAAGATGATTCTTCAACAAATGGAGCCAGATATAGGAGAAGTTAAAATGGGAAGTAACGTGAAAATTGGCTATCTTTCTCAGCATGTATTAATGGAAATGGAAGGGGAAACAGTGATCGAAGCTTTTCGAAATGAAGTGCATGTGACAGAGGGGGAGGCACGGCATATTTTAGCTCAATTTCTCTTTTACGGTTATTCCGTTTTTCGAAAGGTCAGCAATTTAAGTGGAGGAGAAAGAATGAGGCTTCGCTTAGCCCAGCTTATGTATCAAGAAATCAATCTATTAATTCTAGATGAGCCAACCAATCATTTAGATATAGAGTCCCGTGAAGTATTAGAAGAAGCTTTAGAAGATTTTGATGGCACGATTCTTGCGGTTTCCCATGATCGCTATTTTCTAAATAAGCTATTTCAAAAGATTTATTGGATTCAAACAAAGGAAGTTCACTATTTTGAAGGGAACTACACGTATGCACGCGAAAAGTCGACGGAAAGACAAACGTCCAAGAATCTACAAACTAATCCAGTAAAATCAAAAAAAGAGAAGAAGGCCACAATTAAGGAAAAACAGGAGAGGGAAGCTTCTTTTAATCAAATTCAATTGGAAAAGGAAGTAGAACGATTGGAAAAAAAATTTCAGAATTAGAGAAAATAATGGAAATAGAAACGGATTGGGGTAAATTGGAGCAGTTGTTTTCTAAAAAGGAGGAGCTTGAAAGACAGTGGGAGGAGCTATATGGACTTATGAATCGTAAGTAAAAAGGAGAAAGGCTGTCAATCATTCAGCCTTTCTCCTTTTTTATAAACTATCTGCACAACGTTTACGAATATACCCTTTATCTTTATGGTAAAGGACTAATGCGACGATTAGAATAATTGCCGATACCCATATGGCTTTATTGCCAAATTGAGTGGTTGTAAAGGTACCAAGTAATGCCCCAAATAAAAAGGAGCCGATAATAATGGAAAACTCTTTAAATTGGATCTTCGCTTCTTGACTTTGTTTTGTAAAAGCAGCATAAGCGGCTTGAGTTGCAGTTCTTAGATTCCCAGTAGTCATTGTTGAATTATATGCCCATTTATCTAACTTGTTAAATGTTGATATTTGTAAAGAAGATACAAATGAGATGCTGGTTGTAACAATGATATTCGGAACAGATGTTGGCAAGAATCCGACTATAATTAAGACGATACATTCTAAAATAAGGATTGATCGTCTATAGCTGTATAGGATTTCCCTTAGAGATGGTATTTTGACAATTTCAGAAACTAAGACTCCTAAGACAAAGGCTATTAATGGCGGGATATAATGAAGGGATTCCACCCATTCACCTGTTGCAGCGTTTACTGCGAATAAAACGATATTCCCTGTTTGTGCATTGGCAAATACACCGTCTCTACTAATAAATGTATAAGCATCTAAAAAACCACCAACTATTCCTAATAAAGAAGCTAGGAATACGGAATTAGAGGATAAGGAAGGTATTGGTTTGATTTTATCAATCATGAATAATTACGCTCCTTGAAGAATAATTCTTTCCAGTAAAAATGCTTAGGAAAAACATTATAATCTTACCATAAGTTATTGGATGATTATTTGAACAAAAACCGAATTTTTTATTGTTGGTGTCAAAATAATAGAAAAGAATAAAAAGGGAGTAGATGGTACTTTAGAGGATATGATATCGTTAAATTTAAATCAAGGTGTACATATTTAGTTGCCTATCATTTTTAGTCAATATGTTTATAAATAAACTAACAGTTACTATTCAAAAAAACTCCTTAAATTTTAGGAGTTGGAAAGGGAGGATTAATTGATAGTTTTTTTATTTTTTCAGCGATAAATTCTATGGCTTTTTCATTTTCTTGGACTTCGAATATCGCAATTGCTTTCTGGTAGTATTCAATGCATTTTTCCATTTCCTCTGTTTGAACTTCATAGTTATACCCAATATGGTAAGTCAACTCTCCTAAAAGATACATAAGGTTTGTTTCCTTACAATAGTTAATGCCCATTTTGCACATTTTAATAGAATTTTCCTTTTCTCCTAATCTTGTTTTTACTTTCGAAAGATTATAAATAATTCTAATATAAATAGTTGGATCCTTTAATGGCCATTTTCTCTTCAATACATTCCATGCATCCATATAGTACTTATCTGCTTTTTCAAACATTTCTATTTCTGCATGAAGAGCAGCTAATGAATTTAAAATCTCAAGTTCTCTCTCTGAAAAGGAGCGGTTCTCATTACTAGAACGACTAATAGCCAATGATTGATTTAAAAAATCAACAGCATTCTGGAAATTTTGGTATACATAATAAGAGACCATTCCTTTATGCCAAAGAATAACCTGTTTTAATTCAGATTGTTTAAATACCGGATGGTGTTCTTCCTTTTTAATAAGATTTTCTACTTCCTTATAATCATGTTCTCTAACAGCTTTTCGTAATAATTGATAAAAGTGGTGAACATAGTCAGGTTTGGGAATTTTGGAGAATCGAAAGAAATGTTCCATATCTACATCAAGCTTCTTTGCTAGTTGATATAAAATAGTTGCAGAGGGATAAGTTTCTCCCTTTTCAATTTTACTAATCATCGATTGGTCACATATGCCTTTGCATAAAGATGCTTGAGTCATAGTTAGTGATTTTCTTAATCTTCTAATTTCCTGCCCTACTTTATTATCCATGTATCCATCATTCCTTCAAAAATATTCCTATCTTCATATTGTACAACGAAAATAGGATGAAATACTTAAATATTGTACTTTATTGGTGAAAATTCAGTGAATTTGTAAAATACAGTGTTTTTAATTATGCATTAAAATCAGGCTAAGAAATATACAGAAAGGGATTGAAAAAATGAAGAAAATAATAAAAAGTCTTTTTACTGTTGGTTTAGCTTTTACACTGTTTTACATACCTAATAGCAATATGTTGATAGAAATTTCTTTTAACAATACTGTTACAATTACAGAATTTCCATATGAACATTAAATAGCACTTATTTTAAATACAATATTAAACTATTTATGAATGGTTGATTTTCAAAAAAATACTCACTTTCATCCGCTAGTAATCTACCATACAGGTCACTGATAGATTCTAAATAAATAATCATTATTAAAGAGGGGAATTTTAAATGAGAAAAAAACTAATAACTTTTGCTTTTATTTTTGCAACTGCTCTAACAATTTTAACACCTTCTGCTTTTGCAGCGAAAAAGAATTTTTCTTTTAGTGTAACTCCTTCTATAAGCAATGGTACAGCATACTCTGCCCCCAATCCTAAAGATGATAATGAGCAAAATGCATATATTTATACAACTAGTCACAATATTATCAGTTCTGACAAATTTTATTATAGAGTGAAGCGTAGTGCGAGTACTTCTTCCACATCATATACTGGCTTTATTCGTGTGACTCCAAATAATGCATCAAAAATTGTGAATAGTTATCACACTTACGCTGGAAAAGGGACATCATTAGTTCTTCAAGCTGATACTGACCTGTATTCAGTACATGCGGAAGGCTACTGGTACTCTTAAAAATATTAAGCAATTAGCTTAAAACCTTAGATCGTTTACCTGTGACGATCTATTTTTTGATAATCTTAGAACGGAGGTTTCCCAGTGAAAAAAATAATATATTTTTTATTTTTGTGTCTATCATCTTTTATACTAACAGCTTGTTTTCCAGAGGGGGAAAAGAATAGTAATTCTTCCGAAGAAATAAAGCTTGATCAGCAGGATGGGACTACACCTGAATTTATTGAGGAGAAAATAGAAAATAACTTAGTAATTAAAGCAAGAGTAGTCGGATTTGATCATGTTAACTTAAAAAGAAGTTCTATTTCATTGAAAGTATTTGACGAGGAAAAAGTAAAGGATATATTTTTAGTAGATAATACAATAATAGAGACAAACGAAGTACAGAATGGTTTCTTTCCTGAGTATACAGATAAGTACTTTGAACTTTCAGATGATACTTCTCTAAGTTTGGAAATGGGCTCAGTTACTTATAGAACTCCATTTTATATGAATCGTGAGTACGATAGTGTTATCTCAAATGCTACGTATTTTGTTCGTGATGATTTAGAAAGTGTATTTAAAGCTAATTCACTTGAGCATATATCAAAAGAGGATGCGATTAATCAAGTAAAAGAGACTGCGGAAGAATTGGGAATTGATGATTTAGGTATGCCACAGGTTATTTCTCTTGATTTAAAAACATTAGAGCAGGAATGGGAAGACTATGAAATGAAAGATGGAAGTCATCCTCGCCAATGGGAGAAAGACGATGAGGCGTATGCTGTCATATTTCCAATCAGCTATGACAAGATAAATATAACGAATAAGGGTTATTTTTCGCTGAATAGCAGTAGTGGTATTCCTGTTATTGGAAGTCGTATACTAGGTATTGTAAACAAGGGTGGCTTAATTTATATGACAGCAAATGGAATATATGATATTGGTGAAACCGTTAAGGAAAAGATAAAGCCAATATCTATTGAAAAAGCAATTACTAAATTACAAGATAAATATAAAGATACTTTACTAACCGATTTGGTGACTATTTCGAAAATTGCCTTAGAATATGTGCCAGTAATAGCTGAAAATAAAGGAATAGAATATGAGCTTGTTCCTTGTTGGGTGTTTACAGCAAATCAAGAAATAACGGTAACAGATAGTAAGGGGACATCTCAGAGTTCATCTGAATTCTCTATCATTTTTAATGCAGAGACTGGTGAAGAAATCCTTATAGGGGGAGAATACTGATGATGAAGAGAAGAGCTTTATCAATGTCTTTCATGCAAGTATATACCTCGAAAGTTTTTTATCTTGCTATTATTGGAGTTACTGTACTATGTTTTATTAGTGTATGGGATTCTTTAAAAATGCCAGGGGTTTCGGTTAGTTATTTGATCGAGATATTTATTGGGCTGGCCATGTTTAAAAAAATAGTCGTTCTATTTGCGGCAATTCCTTTTGTTTCAAGTTTTTGTTCAGATTGGAAATGCCAGTACATTAAGCCAGTTATTATTCGTTCTGGAATAAATATATATATAAGGGCTAAAATCATTACTTGCTTTGTTACGGGGTTAATGACAGTATTTTTAGGTTTATTATTATTCATTTTAGTATTATCTTTCAGAATGCCGATTTTTCCTGTGGGGAATTACGGGAATATGATCAATCTTCCTCTTGCCCCCCTAGCAACTAGTTTTTTCCCGATTAGTTATATAGTTGCAAGATGCTTTGTGTTTAGTCTATCAGCAGCTTTATGGAGTGTTGTTGGTTTAACTGTATCTGCATTTATTCCCATTCACTTTGTAGCGATTGCCTCGACCGTTATTGCAAGTTATTTTTTGGAGCAAATAACGTATTTTTATCTACCAGATTGGTTAAATCTTTACAAATTGACAGGAAGTGAAGATGTCATTCATCAAGGTCCTTACATAAGTTTATTCTATTTTATATTTGTATTTGTATCATTTTCAGCATTGGCAGGATTGTTGTTTCAATATCAAGTAAAGAGGCGAATAAATAATGAAGTTGTTTAATGTAGCAAGCTATGTTTGTTTGCAAAACTTTCGTAAATGGCAAGTAGATTATCGAGTATGGATTATTGCCATTTTACTTTTTATGTTTACTCAAATATTCACAAAAGAAATTATTGAATTTTCTAAAGCAATCAATATAGAGGTCACTCCATGGATTTTTCCATTTTTATTTACACAAAAATTTGTTAAGCTATTATTTTTCTTTCCATTGATCTTGCTTTTTTGTGATGCACCATTTATTGATGATAACCAAGCATATGTAATCGCACGGAGTGGTCGGATTCCATGGAGTATTGGACAAATTGCGTATATTATAATTGCCTCTTCTATATACTTTCTATTTCTCCTGTTCTTAACTATTATTATTAATATCTCTCATATACAATTTACAAGCAGTTGGGGAAAAGTACTCGGAACGCTTGCTAATACGAATGCTTCTTCGGTAATAGGCCTCAAAACATTTGTGTCGAGAAATATTTTATATTATTTCACTCCTCTACAAGCAATGTGGTTTACATTTTTTCTGTCTTGGTTAGTAGGTATTGTTTTGGGATTAGTAATCTATGTCATTAATTCAATATCAAATACGAGAATATGGGGGGTATTAACAGCATCTTTTTTACTTGTACTCGATGCTACAGTAACTGGTTTTCCCTCCATCTATCGATTTTCACCTGTTTCATGGAGCAATTTAGATAGAATCGACATTAATGGGACTACCCAGATGCCATCTATTTCGTATATTTATATTGGTCTAGCTATTCTTATAATTGGGATGATTATTTTAGGCATAATAGCTAACCGAAAACAATCTATCCATGTATTACCACCTATTTAAAAGAGAGGAGTAAACAAATGCAACAAGTAGCAATAGAGATAAATAATATAAGTAAAAAATTTGGCGAAACAACGGTTTTAGATGGAGTTACTTTATCATTAGAAAAAAATAAAATTCATGGATTAATAGGAAGAAATGGATCAGGGAAGACAATGCTCTTAAAGTGTATTTGTGGGTTTGTTATTCCAACGACTGGTACCATTAAAGTAAGTGATCAACAAATAGGAAAAGATTGTGATGTACCAGATAATGTAGGCATCATTATTGAAGCTCCAGGATTTCTTCCTAATTATGATGGATATACTAATTTAAAGTTTTTAGCAGCAATAAAAAGAAAAATCACGAAAGAACAAATTCTGGCTACCATTGATAAAGTTGGCCTTGATTCCAAAAGCAAGAAAAAGGTAGGGAAATATTCATTAGGGATGAGACAAAGGTTAGGATTAGCGCAAGCACTTATGGAAGAACCTGGTATTCTTATTTTAGACGAACCAATGAATGGATTAGATAATCAAGGAGTCGCAGATATTCGTAAACTTCTTTTAGAGTTAAAAAAAGAAGGGAAAACAATCATCCTTGCTAGTCATGGAAAAGAAGATATCGAAATCCTTTGTGATACAGTTCATGAAATGGATCATGGAAAGGTTATTAACTCCATAATAAAATAATAATTCATAGAGGAGGGACATTAGTTGCCATCCTCTATTTTTACGTATTACCCCCCTTATTATTTTCTTCTCATAAATTAATCTCCTATTGAATGATAGAAATAAAAATGTCAACTAATCTTTTGAAATCAGAATGTAAATTTTTCGTAAATAAATATTAATTTCATGTAAATAATATTCTGGAATAGTGTAAATTCTTGTCGGATGTTGTTATGATAACTTGGTATATGTCTTAAAAGAATTAGGTTTTAGGGGGACAAACTTTTGGAAATTAATTATCAAGAAATGATCTTCCAGTTTCTTGGAGGATTAGGGGTATTTCTTTTTGGTATTAAATATATGGGAGATGGTTTGCAGAATGCTGCAGGAGACCGTCTTCAGGAAATCTTGGATCGGTTTACGACAAATCCATTTATGGGCGTATTAGCCGGAATTTTTGTAACAGTGTTAATCCAATCCAGTTCAGGAACTACTGCCATAACAGTAGGGTTAGTAAGTGCTGGATTTATGACCTTGCGCCAAGCGATTGGCGTTATTATGGGGGCAAATATAGGAACAACGGTTACTGCCTTTATCATAGGGATTGATATAGGAGCATATGCTTTACCGATTATTGCAGCTGGTGCTGTCCTATTATTCTTCTTTAAAAATCCAAAAATCACTTCATTCGGTCAAGTTGTATTTGGATTTGGAGCATTGTTTTATGGACTAGAACTAATGAGTTCTGGTATGAAGCCGCTACGTTCATTAGAAGCTTTTCATGAGTTAACTGTTAATATGAGTAACAATCCAATTCTTGGAGTTGTAGTCGGAACAGTCTTGACATTAATCGTCCAAAGTTCAAGTGCTACAATTGGAATTTTACAAGAGTTATTTGCTACAGATGCTATTTCTTTGAAGGCTTCTTTGCCGGTTTTATTTGGTGACAATATAGGAACAACGATTACTGCGATTCTTGCTTCCATTGGTGCGTCGATAGCTGCAAGAAGAGCGGCAATGGTTCACGTACTCTTTAACATTATTGGAACAGTGATTTTTGTAATTATTTTAGCGCCATTTACTCATTTTATTACGTATTTGCAAGGAGTTTTAGGTTTAAATGAACCAATGACCATTGCATTTGCACATGGGATATTCAATGTATCGAATACAATTATTCAATTCCCGTTCATCTTTGCCTTGGCATGGATTGTGACAAAGTTAATTCCAGGAGAAGATGGAGCTATTATTACAAAACCACAGCATTTAAACACAACCTTTATTGAACATTCTCCTTCTATCGCTTTAGGGCAGGCAAAGGAAGAATTAGAACGAATGAAGGATTTCTCTATTAAAGGCTTAGAAGAAGCATTCAAGTATTTACAAACAGGAGAAAAGAAGTATAAAGAAAAAGCGTTGCAATACGAGCAAGGGATTAATAATTTAGATAAGGAAATTACAAGCTATTTAGTCGAGCTTTCATCCAAAGCCTTAACACCACATGAAAGTGAAGAGTTTTCTATTTTGGTTGATTCAATCAGAGATATTGAAAGAATTGGGGATCATATGGAAAACATCGTCGAACTTGTGGATTATAAAATCAATAAAAAAGTAGAATTTTCAATAGATGCGAAAAATGAATTAGAAAATATGTATCGCTTTACAGTGGAAACATTAAAAACTTCCTATAATAGCTTTTTTGCAAAAGATGTGGAGCTTGCTAAAAAAGCTATTACAAACGAAGAAGAAATTGATAAAATGGAAAAACAATATCGTAAAAAGCATATAAGCCGTTTAAATGAACGAAAATGTAGTGGCGATGCCGGAATTGTTTTTGTCGATATTATCAGTAATCTAGAACGAGTAGGCGATCATGCTGCCAATATTGCAGAGGCGATAGCAATCGTTAAATAAGAAAGTTTATGACCACATGGGTGAATTCTCATGTGGTCTATTTTTCGAAAAAAGCTATAGGTTAAGTTAAATTGAAAATTAACAAAAATAGGTAAAACTTCATAGGTGAATTTATTGAGAAAATAGGTATAAATAACGAAATATTCCATTTCTATTAATAAATTTACAAATTGCTAGTGTAGTTTTTACAATATTAAGTTATCTTTATATAGTAATTAATTCTATTAAAGAGTTTTTCGCAATAAATGGAGTAGAAGAGATTACGATTAATAGGTTGAGGAGGAAAAAGATTGAAGGGAAATAGTAGCAAAAAATTATTTTCAATATTTTTAATTTTCTTATTAGTTTTTTCGAATTTATTTAGTACATTTACGGTAAGAGCAGCATCAGAAAACTTAACGGCAACAGACTTATTTATTTCTGAGTACATAGAAGGCAGTTCCAATAACAAGGCGATAGAATTGTTTAATGGAACTGGAAAGGATGTAGATTTATCGTCTTATTCAGTTGAACTGTATTCAAATGGTAAAACAACTACTACGTCTACGCTTCGTTTAGAAGGTAATCTAAAACATGGTGAATTATTTATTATTGCTCATTCATCTGCTAATGAAGCCATTAAGGAAAAAGCGAATATGGTGAGTGGGGTTGCAAACTTTAATGGGGATGACGCCATAGTTTTAAAACATAATGAAGAAATCATTGATGTATTTGGGATAGTTGGCGAACAACAAGAATGGGGCGATGGCCAAACAAAGGATCATACCCTTGTAAGAAAAAATAATATCTCATCTGGAAATAAAGGAAAGAATCCATTCGATCCATCAGAAGAATGGGATACGTATAACCAAGATGATTTCTCTCATTTAGGTAATCATCTGTTTGGAGAAGAGTTATATGGAAATGAAGAGTCAACAACCGATCCAACTGAGCCCCAATCTATCAAAGAAGCACGAGCAATGGTTGGACAAAATGTAACAATTGAAGGGATTGTCACTGCTGATAATTCGAGCATCGGCGGAGGAAAGCTATCCACTTATATTCAAGATGAGGAAGCCGGCATTAATATTTTTTCTCAGGATGCAAGTTCTTTTCCTGCATTAACAGAAGGTCAGAAAGTAAAAGTAACCGGGAAAATAACAGAATATAATAAGTTATTGGAAATTGTCCCAGCAGAAGATGGAATTGAGGTGATTTCTGAAAACAATGAATTACCTGTACCAGTTACTATGAATCTAGCAGATTTAAATAATGATAGTGTAGCAGAATTAAAAGAAGGACAGTTAGTAAAAGTAAAAGGCTATGTGCAAACAGTTCCTGAAACTGCTGCAGGTGGCGGATATAATGTGACGGTGTTAGATGAAAGCTTTAATGGAACGACTATTCGAGTAATGGAAGAAACTGAGGCGATTTCGTCTATACAAACAGGAAAATGGTATGAATTCACAGGAATTCTTAGTCAATATAATACCTATCAAATTTTGCCTAGAAAAGCCAGTGATGTTCAGTTATTGGCAGAACAACCACCTTCTCCTTCTGCTAAAGGAGAATATGAAAGCACTGTTAGCAGTGTGGTAGACGGAGATACAATCCATTTACAAACTCCAGTATTAGGGACAACGAAAGTTCGCTATGTGAATATCGATACACCAGAAACCTATCATACTCCTCAGAATGAAGCAGATGAAAACCAATTAGAACATGGAAATAAAGCAAAAGAGTATTTAAATACGCTTTTAGAGCCTGGTGATGAAGTAATTGTAAAAGTAGGGGAAGAAGCAACAGATGATTATGGCCGTCTACTGGCACAAATTATTCGTAAGAGCGATCAATTAAATACCAATCTTGAAATGGTGAAACAAGGATATGCATCGACATATTTTATTTGGCCAGTTGCTGATGAAGCAGATTATGATATGTTCCAGTCCGCAGTGAAAGATGCAATGGATAATCATAAAGGGATTTGGGATAAAGACAATCCTTTAATGGAACAGCCTTTTGAATTTAGAGCTAGAGAACAAGGAAAAGGGTTATTGCGATATGTAGGAAATTCTGAAACAAAGAAATATGTGTTACCAGAAGATTTTCAGGAAGTACCAGTGGAAAATCGCATTTTCTTTGCTAGTGCTAATGAAGCAGAGAACAATGGGTATACAGCATTAAATGGTGGTGAAGAGAAGGATACAATTAAACTTCAGCTTCTAAGTGTAAATGACCTTCATGGAAAAGTGACAGAAGAATATGAAGATGAAAAGAAAGAAAATATAATTGGTAGAATGGATTATTTAGCACAGTACTTAAAAGAAAGGGAAGCTACAAATCCTAATACACTAATTGTACACGCTGGTGATATGGTAGGAGGGAGCTCCCCGCTTTCTGCATTGCTTCAAGATGAGCCTACTGTGGAGATGATGGAATCAATCGGCTTTGACGTAGGAACAGTTGGTAACCATGAGTTCGATGAAGGAGTAGACGAGATGCTCCGCTTAATCAACGGTGGGGATCATGCAAATGGAACAAAAGGGTATGATGGAATTGATTTTCCAATGGTAGCAGCAAATGTTGAATACAAGGATACTGGCAATCTAGTACTTGATCCATATGCTATTAAAGAAGTAGAGGGAGTAAAGGTTGGATTTATTGGTGTCGCCACAACAGAAACGCCAGATATGATTATTGCAAAGGGAAATGAAAATATTCGCTTTACTGATGAGGCAGATGCTATTAATAAGTATGTGTCAGAATTGCAAGCCCAAGGTGTAGAAGCGATTATTGTTCTAGCACATGTTCCCGGAAATCAAGCTGGTGAAAGCGCAACTGGTGATATTGCCAAAATTGCAACAGAAGTAGATGATGCTGTAGACGTCATATTTGCGGCTCATAATCATGTAAAAGTTAATGCTGTTGTGGATAATAAATTAATTATTCAAGCTGGAGAATATGGAAAAGCTTTTGCAGATGTTGATTTAGAAATTGACCCGGAGACAGGCGACATTGTGAAAAAATCAGCTGAAATCGTGGATGTAGTTCAAACTGGAGTTACTCCAGATCCTGAAGTGTCTACTATTTTAGCAAAATACCAAGAATTAGTTGGCGAAAAGCTAAATGAAGTCATTGGCGAAGCTGCGACTGATATGGTAGGTGGGTATGCGACAAAAGAAGCAGAAGGAGATAACCCTGTAGGAAATCTAATTGCTGACGGTATGAAAGCTGCAATGGATAGTGATTTCGCTTTAATGAATGGCGGCGGAATTCGCGATGATATAGTTTCCGGGGAAATAACGTGGAACGATTTATTTAACGTACAGCCTTTTAATAATACATTAGTAAAGTTAGAGATAAGTGGTAGTGATTTAGAAGAAATTTTAAATAGTCAATTTAGTAGCTATGGACCAGATGTTAGTATTGGTGGATTTTCATATACTTGGGATAGTAAAGCAGGAAAATATGGACAAGTAATAGATATATTCTTGCCTAATGGGGAAAAAATAGATCCGAATGGAAACTATACTGTTACAGTAAATAATTATATGGCTGATCACACATCAGACCAATATCTTCTTCAAAAGCTTGGGGAGAATCCAATTCAAGGTGGAGAAGATTTAGAAGCAACGGTAGAATTTGTAAGAAGCTTTAGTGGTCCAATCTCTTATAATACAGGAAGAATTAAGGAAATAAATGCAGAACCACTTCCATCCATTTCTGGCCAGTTCCTTGGTGTGAATGATTTGCACGGGAAAATTGATGTAACAGGAACAGTTGATGGTGTTAATTATGGAAGAATGGATTATTTAGCTACCTATTTAAGAAAAGCAGAAGCAACGAACCCGAACACATTATTAGTACATGCAGGGGACATGATTGGTGGCAGTTCACCAGTATCAGCCCTTTTACAGGACGAACCAACTGTTGAAATAATGGAATCACTAGGCTTTGATGTTGGTGTAGTAGGAAACCATGAATTTGACGAAGGGGTAGACGAGATGCTCCGCATGATTAATGGAGGCGATCACCCTAAGGGAACAAGTGAATATGATGGTATGAATTTTCCAGTCCTTGCAGCAAATGTAGAATATAAGGAATCTGGTGAATTAGTATTAGATCCATATACAATAAAAGAAATAGATGGGGTAAAGGTTGGCTTTATTGGGGTGGCGACAGTAGAAACTCCAAGCATGATTGTAGCTACAGGAAATGAGCATATTCGCTTCACAGAAGAGACAGAGGCGATTAATAAGTACGTTCCTGAATTACAAAAGCAAGGAATTGAAGCAATCGTTGTTTTAGCGCATGTTCCTGGAAGCCAAGAAGAAGGAACAAATGAAATTACAGGAGAAATTGCAGATATTGCCCGAAATGTAGATGATGCAGTTGATATTATTTTTGCCGCACATAACCATGTGAAGCTAAATGGGGTTGTGGATAATAAGCTAATTGTTCAAGCATGGGAATATGGCAAGGCTTATTCGGATATTGATTTTACCATTGACCCACTAACAAAGGATTTCTCTGAAAAAACAGCGGAGATAGTGGATGTTGTTCAAGAAGATGTTACACCAGATTCTGAAGTAAAAGCCATATTGGATAAGTATCTCGATCAAGTTGGTCCGAAGTTAAATGAAGTAATTGGAATAGCTGCTACTGACATAACAGGTGGCTATGCACAAAAAGGAGAAGTTGGCGATAATGGTCTTGGCAATTTAATTGCCGACGGAATGAAAGCCGCGATGGACAGTGATTTTGCCTTAATGAATGGTGGCGGAATTAGAGATGATTTACTGGAGGGAGAGATTACTTGGCAGGAACTCTTTAATATTCAGCCATTTAATAATACCCTTGTTAAATTGGAAATTACCGGTCAAGAGTTAAAAGAAGTATTGAATACACAATTTAGTTCCTATGGTCCAGACGTCAGTATTGCTGGCTTTAAATATACATGGGATGCATCTTTAGGAGAATTTGGACAAGTCGTGGATCTACTTATGCCAGATGGAACGAAGCTGGATTTAGAAAAAACATATACAGTAACGGTTAATAGCTATATGTATCCACATAGTACCGATTCATACTTACTAAATACGTATGCGGAAAATCCAATTCAAGGACCAGAGGATTTACAGGCAACGGTCGATTTTATTAAATCTTTCGATGAACCAATTGTCTATACTGCTGAAGGACGTATTTCAGAAGTTTCCGGTGGTGCTGAAGAACCTGAAGTAGACCCAGAAACTCCAGGTGATGGGGATGAAGATCAAGGAGACGATCCGGAAACCCCAGGTGATGGAGAAGAAGAACAGGGAGAAAATCCAGATGCTCCAGATGATGGAGAAGATGAAAATGGTACGCAAGATAACGAAAGTGATGGATCTGATGAAGGTACAGAAACTTCATTAGATGAAAACAATGATACAGTTAATCAGCCAGAGAACGAAAAAGGAAATCTATTGCCAAATACAGCGACAATGACTTACAATTTTATCATAGTAGGATTATTCTTATTCTTCATAGGAGTTGTTGTTTTCTATACAAATAATAGAAGAAAGGCATAGGATATCATGAGATGGACAAAATGGTTATCCCTCCTGCTTATAGTAGGAGGAGTACTTTTTATTGGTTATGGCGTCTTTAATATTATGCACACAAAAGCGCAAACAGAGAATTCTTTATCGGAAGCAAAAGCAGCCATTAACAAGGGGAATGAAAAATGGGTAGATAAAGACAGCGACCGTTTTATTCCATCCATTGGTGATGCAGTGGGGCTATTGGAAATTGATAAGATTGATGGCATATTACCGATTGTAGAAGGTACCGATCCAGATGATCTTGATAAAGGAGTCGGCCATTATAAAGGCAGTTTTTACCCGGATGAAAATGGACAAATTGTCTTGTCAGGTCATCGAGATACAGTATTTAGGAGAGCGGGAGAACTAGAAGTCGGGGACGAGCTAAAAATTGTGTTGCCATATGGAGAATTCTCTTATCAAATCACTTCGACAAAAATAGTCGAGGCAGATGATCGTTCGATTATTACGTTAGATGATTCAAAAGAGGAGCTAATTCTAACAACATGTTATCCTTTTAGATTTGTAGGAAACGCTCCACAGCGCTATATTATTTATGCAGAAAGAATGTAGAAGCAAGATATTGCTAATTTTTTCAAAATTATTAAAATGGCATATATCATATCCTTTGGTACATCACTTTACGTAGTGATGTACCTTTTTTAGTAGCTTCTAAAATAATTCCTAATCTAAATATTAAAAAAATGTAAAAATGGAACTTTATATAATAAAATTTCGTAAGAGTAATAACCAAGGTAAATAGCTTTTATATGTTACTAATAGGAAGGGGAGAAGTTAGATGGCATGGTTGCTTCTATGTGCAGTTTTTATTATTTGGTTTAGTCTATTTTTACGTAAAAAACTAACGTTTAAATTTGGTTTGTCTCCTAAAGTATTAGAGATAAAGCCAATTAAAGGATTAAAAAAATTGAATGACGATTTAGATCGCTCCCTTACTAGAAGTTATATGGAAAATGTAGAAAATAGAGTGAAGGAAGAAAATAAATTAAAAGAAAATGAGTATGAATGGCGCCTACTCGATTTAAAACGTTACTTTGTTTTAACTTCTCTTTTAAAAGAGTCTCCAATGTTTAGTAAGAAAGTCGATGAATTATGGCATCAAATGCTTATGTTCACCCGTGAATACGACGATTTTTCTAGAAAATATTTAGGTACTACTCTTCATCACAGTCCTAATGTGAAGGCAAAGTCTGACCCTGATCTGCGAGGATTTTTTGATTGGGTATATGCGGAGCTTTTTCTTATAAGAAAGGAGAATATCTATTTATACAAGGGCTTTTTCCGGTATCCTGTTCATCCCACAATCATTGAGGACTTTAAGGATTTATCAGAAGCTGATCTGCTTGAACGATATTTTAAAAGTGACACGAAATATCTTCCAACGGTATTTGCACTTATTGCATCCATGAAAAAAACAGTAAGGAAGGTAAGGGATTATCAAAAAAGCGTCATATATGACAAAATGGAGAAAGGGAAAAGAGAACAAAAATTTAACATTATGCTTGTTCCTTTTTTATCTGTTTCTTATTTTCATTATGAAGATTTTTCAAGTTATATGAAAATAAGTAGTAGTAGCTCGTCAAGCTGCACAAGTTGCGGATCTGGATCGTTTTTCTCCTGTAATTCTTGTTCGTCTGATAACTCCTGCTCGTCAGGTAGCTCCTGTTCCAGTTGTGGTGGTAGTTCAGATTAAAAATGTTTCAAAAGGATAGATAAAAATTATATGGAACATACTTTTATCTATCCTCTTGTTGTTTAAAAAATACTATTCCAAATTAGCATGCTTTCCATACATTTTATTGGAATCTAATTCTTTTATTTCCATGTATTTTAAAATGACGCTATCCAAGACAATTAGGAGTAATTGTTCGAACAGGGAGCCCATTGGCTGTAAGCTTTTTGCTTCTTCATTTCCTCTATCTTTTGGAGAACCAGGCATTTTTATAACTTGATTAGCTAGTTTACCAACAGTAGAATCAGGAGAGATTGTAAGAGCTGCAATGTTTCCACCAATACTTTTTGCTTTTTCTACTATGGTAATAATACTTTTTGTTTCGCCAGACCCTGTTCCTACAATAAGTAGGTCATCCTTTTCATAGGTAGCGGTAACCGTTTCACCCACAACATAGGCATCGATTCCCATATGCATCATTCGCATTGCAAATGACTTAAGCATAAATCCAGAACGGCCAGCGCCATATACGAAAATTTTCTTTGAGTGAAGAATATGCTCAACAAGTTTTTCTAAATCCTCATTAACAATAAGTGTTCCAGCTTGAGATAGTTCTTGAAGAACTTGGCCAAGATAATCGCTTGTTTTCATGATTTATCCTTGAGCAATTAGTTCTTTAAATTTAGAAGCAGCTTCACTTAGGTTATCTTGGCTAGTAATTCCTCCACCAACGATAACTAAATCAGGTTGTGCAACAATAACCTCAGGCAATGTTTCTAATTTAATTCCACCAGCTACAGCAGTTTTTGCATTTTTTACAACACTCTTAATTGCCTTTAAATCTTCAAAAGAATTTTTTCCTACTGCTTGTAAATCATAACCAGTATGAACACAAATGTAGTCAACACCAAATTCATCAAGTTGTTGTGCACGTGTTTTAATATCTTTAACTGAAATCATGTCAACAAGAATTTCTTTGCCAAGTTTTTTCGCCTCAGCAACTGCACCTTTTATAGATTCATCTTCAGCAACCGCTAAAATAGTGACAATGTCAGCTCCTGCATTTACTGCTTGGCTTACTTCATATCCTGCTGCATCCATAATTTTCAAGTCTGCTAAAACGGAAACGTTTGGAAAAGCTTCTTTCACTTGCTTTACCGCGTGAAGTCCTTCATTTATGACAACGGGTGTTCCAATTTCAACAATATCAACATATTGTTCTACCTGTTTTACAACCTCAATTGCTTGTGGGATATTAACTAAATCTAATGCTAATTGTAATTTCATTTTTAGCACGCTCCTTTTCTTTTTCACTTTAATTATTGAGATGTTTGAAATGTTAATTTCTGTACAATCGTCATTATACGTTTTATAATCCATTTAAGTAAGTACGCACTTTATTTTTATATAGTGCCTAAAAGTATACTAAGTGTATTTCGCATGAAGGAGGTTTATGAATGGAACGAATGGCAGGTAAAGAATTTAACTGTGAGAAAGAGTTAACGTTAAACATCATAGGCGGAAAATGGAAGATGCTCATTCTCTGGCATCTGGGAAAGGAAGGAACAAAGCGATTTGGAGAATTAAAGGCTTTGATACCTGGAATAACGCAACGTATGCTTGTGAATCAATTACGTGAATTAGAAAATGACTATATTATAAAAAGAGTTGTCTATCCTGTTGTTCCGCCAAAAGTGGAGTATTCTTTAACAAAGGAAGGGGAATCCCTTATGCCTATCTTAGATGCAATGTATAGCTGGGGAAGAAATTATATGGACACTGTGCTTGAGAATCCTCCAGTAATAAAGGAACTAGAGTCATTGGATAAATAAATTTCATCTA
>Ga0182738_1002978_pt1 | contig 19673 bp, 11 predicted proteins | sample eDN5th30CBELigMG_FD_128876 | JGI IMG/M metagenome (GOLD analysis project Ga0182738, IMG submission 128876) | Enriched Miracle-Growth compost microbial communities from Emeryville, California, USA - eDNA 5th pass 30_C BE-Lig MG (version 2)... ... | reverse complement strand
GATGCGGCGGCGCAGCGCCGCGGCATCGCCGGCCGTCGCGCCGCCGGGCGGCAGCAGCCCGGGCTGCAGCGGCTCCAGCCGGCCGCCGCCGCGGCCCGTCTCCACCAGCCGCAGGTCGGCCTCGCCTTCGGCCGCCGCCTGCACCGCGACCGGCCAGGCAAGGCTGATGCCCGGCGGCAGGGGCCGGTCGGCGCGCACGCGCAGCAGGGCGCCGCGCGGCGGCTGCAGCGGGGCGAGGCTCCACAGCGCGCTGCCGGGCACGTCGCGCAGCGCGGGCGGCACCGCCAGTTGCGCGCTGCCTGTGGCCACCGCGTCGAGGCGGGCCTCGGCCTCGCGCACGGTGCCGTCGGCCAGCACGGCGCTCACGCGCACCGGCTGCTGCGGCTCCAGTCCGTCGAGCGCGCCGGCATCGGCGCTCAGCCGTTCGCCGGCGCGCTGCGCCGGCCACGCGGGCTGCGTGCTCAGCGGCCCGGCGGGGTTGGCGAACAGGGGCGCGTCGAGGTTCCCCTCGGCCACCGGCGAGGGCAGCTCGCGTTCGGGGAAGCGCCCCTCCAGCTCGGCGATGACGGGCGCATAGAGCGAGAGCACGCCGTTGTAGAGCTGGCGCCAGCTCGCGGGCCGGCGCTGCAGGGTCTCGGCCACCGCCCAGGTCAGCAGGCCCTGCGGACGGCCGCCGCGGCTGTCGCGCGGCAGCCGCAGCTCGGGCGTGACCTGATGGCTCTCGGAAGCGAAGAAGGCGACGTAGCGGGCGCGCGGCGTCGCCGGCGAAGGCGGCGGCACGGCGGCGGGCGCGGCCTCGGCGGGCGCGGCGCCCGCGGCGAGCTGGTCGGCGCGCACGCCGCGCCAGCGCACCTCGTCGTCCGCGCCGCCCTCGGCCACCGGCGGCGGCGCGCGCAGGCTGCGCGTCATGGAGGCGGCGGAGCAGGTGTCGAACACCGCCCACACGAACACGTTGCGCGCCAGGAAGGCCTGCACCCAGGCATCGACGTCCACGTCGCGCACGCTGCCGGCGAGCTGGCCGGAGGCCCCCGCCGCGTTGACGACACCGCGCACGTCGCGCGCCAGGAAGTTCTCGGCCAGGCCGTCGGGCTCCAGGTAGCGCTTGGCCGGGTCGCGCAGCCGCGTGCCGTGGCCGGAGAAGTACAGCAGCACGAAGTCGCCGCCGGCCGACTGCGCCAGCAGGCGCTGCAGCGCCTGCTGGATGGCCTGCGACTCGGGCAGCGCGGCGCCGGCCACGCCGTCGGCCAGAACGGTGATGTCGGCCGGCGCGAAGCCCTGGCGCTGCAGCGTGTCGCGCATCAGCAGCACGTCGTTGCGCGGTGCCTGCAGCCACAGGGCGGCGCTCTGGTAGGGCAGCTCCGACACGCCCACCAGCAGCGCACGCTGCACTGCCGCCGCCGTGCCCGCGGCCGCGAGCAGCCACAGGGCAAGGAGCAGGCGCAGGGCGGCCGGGGGCGTGCGCATCGCCGGGCTCCTAGGGCGGCCCGACCGCGTCGACCAGCGGCGAGCCCCGCAGCACGACCAGGCCCTCGCCGGGCTGCACCAGCCGCAGCGTCCAGCGGCCCTGCGCGTCCGGGCCGGCGACCACCTGGGCGCCGGCGCTGCGCAGCAACTGTGCGGCCTCGGCGGCCGGCGCGTCGGGCCTGAAGCGCAGCACCAGGTCGCCCTGCGCCGCGTCCGGCCCGGCGGCCGGCGCGGCGCGGAAGCGCACCGCGTCGTCCTCCTCGCCGTGGCGGGCCAGCAGGCCGACGTTCTGCACGACCACCACCAGCGCCAGCGCGGCGAGGGCCGGACGCCACAGGCCGTCGCCGCCCAGCCAGCCGCGCAGCCGCGCCCAGGCGCCGGATGACGCCGGCGGCGAGGCGACGCGCCCGGCGGCCGGCGCGGCAGGCGCTGCGGGCGCCGCCCCGGCCTGCAGCGCGGCGGCCGCGCCGCGGTACAGCGCCTGGTAGTCGGTGCGCGGGTCGCCCTCGGCGGCCAGCGGCGTGCCCGACAGCACGGTGAAGCAGCCGGCCACGGTGCGCAGCGCGACGCGGCCGGGCGCGGGCTCGATGGCGGGGCCGGCGCCCTGGGCGGCCTCGTCGGCCACCGCGCGCAGCGCGGCCAGGCGGGTGGCGCTCAGTTCGCCCAGCACGCGTGCGCAGAGCTGCGGCGCCTGCGCCACGGTGACGGGGTTCCAGGCCTGGACCAGCCCGAACATCGGCTCGAAGGGTTCGTCCTGCGGCTCCAGCAGCACGTCGAAGGGGCCGGCCCAGTCGGCCTCGGCGGCGGCCATCCAGCCCTGCCAGCGGCCGTTGCCCAAGTCGCGGTCGAGCAGCACGCCCAGCAGGCGGCCCTCGTGCAGCACGCTGACCAGGCGCCCTGGCGCCCAGCGCGCGGCGAAGCCGTGCTGCGCCACCGCCTCGCGGCGGCGCGCCAGCTCGGTCAGGGGCAGCAGCAGGTCGGCCAGCGCGGTCGGGCCGGCGGACGGGGCGGCATCGGCGGGGCCGTGCAGCACGGCTGCCCCATCACCTGGCGTCGGCGCCGGCGGCTCGAAGGCGCCGCGTATGACGGCCAGCGGGGGCCAGAGCGAGCCCCCAGGATCGGGCTTCACCCGATCCGCCCCCCCGGGGGGGGCGGAAAACTTGGGGCGGCCCGGCGTTTTCCGGTCAGGGCTGCTGTGCATCGTGTGTCCTGAATTGGGTATGGCTTCAGGAATAGGACGCCTCAGCCCCGAGGATTTTGAAAACCTCCAGGATCGCGGCCATGTGGTCCGGCACGATGGCGATGCCCAGGGTCTCCTGCAGCCAGCGGCCGATCTGCGTGCGCGCGTAGTCGGTGGGCAGCGCCTCACGCTTGTGCACCAGGCCGAGCCGGCCGGCGCGATAGTGGTAGGAGGCGATGGCATGGCGCGCCGCCACGCCCGAGAGGCCGCCCGGCGCCTCCTGGCCGAAGCCCTCGCACAGCAGCAGGCGCTCCGGCTCGTCGAGCGCGGCGATGAAGGCGCGCGCGGCCGCATGCACGGCGGCGCTGGACAGGCCGTGCTCGGCCAGCCGCGACTCGGCGTCCTCGTGCGCGCCGAGCTGCGCCTCGAGCTGGCCGTCCGTCACCTCGTCGCCGATGGACAGCTTGCGGCGGAAGGCGCTGGCGCGGGTGCAGTCGATCAGGTAGCGGCGGAAGTAGGCGCACAGCGCGAAGGCGCTGGAGGGCGCGCTGTGCTGCGCGCGCTCGCGCGGCTGCGGCGCCTCGCCGTCGCTGCCGTCGTCGGGGTCGGCGTCCAGCCGCAGCACCTTCACGTAGATGAACTGCGCCACCAGCTCCTGCCGGCCTTCGCCGAGCACCTTCAGCTCCGGCGGATGGCAGCCGCGCAGCGCCTCGCCCACGATGCCGTACATGCGCCCCATCTCGCCGGGCGACAGCGTCTGCCGGCGCCGCCAGAGGCGGACCAGTTCGGCGCTGTCGGCGGACGAGAGGGTGTCCTGCATGGGTCAACCTCGCCTGGAATCGGCCGCCCAGCCCTCACCCCGGCCCTCTCCCAGAGGGAGAGGGAGAAAAACCCGGCGATCACCCCGATCAAGAGGCCGCGGAGCAGGCCATGCGGGAACATCCGCGGAACTGGCTTGGCCAGGCCGCAGGATGTGCCCCCGCGAGGGGGTTGCCGGAGCGGAACGAAGTCCGCGCAGGCTGGGGGCGAGCCTAGTCCGCGCAGGTTTCATCGTCGGGGACCAGGCAGTTCGCCAGGCTCGCGCCGCGCGTGCGCAGGCCCGGCAGCGTCGAGGTGCTGGCCGCGGCCACCGCCTGGCCGCGCGGCAGCAGGATCCACAGCTGCCCGCGCTCCTTCATGCGGCGCGCCTGGGTCGCGGCGGCCTGGCCGTTGCCGAAGAAGTAGTCGGCCCGCACCGCGCCGCGGATGGCGCCGCCGGTGTCCTGCGCGATGGTCAGGCGCTGCATCGGCGTGCCCTTGCCGGGCTCGCGCGTGGAGACGAACACCGGGTAGCCCAGCGGCGTGCTGCGCGGGTCGACGGCGATGGAGCGGCCCGGCTTGAGCGGCACGCCCAGCGCGCCGACCGGCCCGTCGGCCGGCGCCGACACTTCCTTGAAGAAGACGTAGCTCGGGTCGGAGATGCCGGAGCCCGTCACCGCCCCGCTCGCCTTGCGGCCCGGCACCAGCACCGCGCCGCTGGCCACCGGCCGCGCCAGCACGAAGCCGCGCGTGCGGATGGCGCCGACGTCGCCGATGTCGTCGTCCTCCTCGTCATCGTCCAGCGCCAGCTCGATGGCGCCGCCGCGCGTCTTCACCGCGGTGCGCGTCTTGCCGCCCTTGCCCTTGGCCAGCGTGGGCCGGAAGGGCTGGCCGTTCTGCTCGGCGTAGCCCAGGCGGACGACCTGGCCGTCCTTGAAGCGGATGCGGCCCGAGCCCTGGATCTGCATCTCGTACAGCGCCGTGGCGCTGCTGACGAAGGCCAGCACCCTGGCGTTGGGCGCGCCGCGGGTCTCGATCTCCTCGCGCGTGAAGTAGGGCTTGATCTCGCGCCCGTCGATGCGCAGGCGGGCCTTGCGGTCGAGCGTGTCGCGCACGATCTTCGACAGGTCGAGCGCGTAGATGCCGGCCGCGCCCAGGTCGCGCGTGGACAGCCCCTGCTGCACCACCACGTTGCGCCCCTGCACGCGCGCGGCGACCACGCCGTTGCCGGCCGGCAGGCGCCGCGTGTCGAGGAACAGCATGTCCTCCGGCTGGCCGTAGACGGGATAGATGAAGGGCGGCGAATAGGTGCGGCTGCCCTCGATCTCGGGCTCGAAGTAGCCCGTCACCACGCCGTCGGGGCGGCGGTCGTCGTCGCGGATCTGGTAGGCGGCGAACTCGCGCTCGAAGAAGCCGCGGATGGCCGGGTCGCTCTTGCCGTCCACTTCGCGCGCGCGGTCGCAGACCTCCTTCCACAGCACGCCGCGGCCGGTGAGCACGCGGCAGCTCGTCAGGAAGGCCGGCCAGCTCTCGGAGAAGTCGTCGCGGCTCCAGCCGGGCACGTTGGCGAAGGGCACCGCCGTGTAGGTGGCCAGCTGCGTGGAGAAGGTGCGCGCCTGGCCGGCGACGCTGCTGCCGGGCGGCGGCGTCGACGGGCGTGCAGGCGCCGCCACGGGTGCGGGCGCCGGGGGCGGCGCCTCGGCCGTGGGCGCCGGTGCAGGCGCCGGCGCGGGGGCCGGGTCGGTGAAGGGCAGGACGCCCGCGCAGCCGCCCAGGGCCAGGCCCAGGGCCAGCCCCAGGCCGGCCAGGCCGGGCCGCCTGGCGGGGATCGCTCGGGGATCGGTGGGATGCGTGTTCATGGCTCATCACTCCTTGTGCAGGGGCCCGTTCCTCGCGGGCCTTGTCTGCAGACGATCACTTCTCGACGATTCTGAAATGCGCGACGCCGTAGACGTCCTGGCAGGCGCCGCCCTGCGGGCACACGGGCTTGCCCAGCAGCGGCGTCGGCCCGTCGCCGCGCGCCGCCTCCAGCGCGGCCAGCACGGGCAGCGCGAACTGCGGAAACACGCCGTCGTTCTGCGCTCCGGACTGGCTGAAGTCGCGCTCGTGCTCGCTGACGACCACGGCGAACTCGTTGGTGCCGGGCGGGCCGCCGGCATTCATCGGCCACGAGGCGCGCGGCAGCGAGAGGCTGCCGCCGGCGTTGATCTTGTTGTACTTGTCCAGCAGGTTGGGGAAGAGCAGGAACATCTCGCCGCCGCTGGACAGCAGGTAGACGTAGACGTAGCCCTCGCGCTTGCTGCTCACCTCGAAGGCCAGCTTGTCGCGGCCGACCTGCACCTCGGGCTTGGCGGCCGAGGCGCTGACCTCGAAGCCGCGCGTGGCGCGCTCGCCCAGCGCCTGCAGCGACTGCAGCGGCGTGCGCGGCGACGGCGGAGGAGGCGGCGGCGGGGGTGGTGGCGGCGGGGGCGGCGAGACCTGCGTCACGGTCGTGGTCGTGGTCGAGGACGTGGACGTGCCGCCGGCCTGCGTGCCTGCCTGACCGTCGTCGGGGCGCTGCTGCGTCCACCACCAGGCGCCGGCGCCCAATGCCAGTGCGACCGCCACGCCGCCGGCAGCGAGGGCCTTGCCGCGCCCGGCCGGCGCAGCGGGCGCGGGCGCCGGCGGCGGTGGCGGCCGCGTGCCCGCGGCCGACGCGGCGCCGGCATGCGGCGCGCCGCCGGGCGGGCGCAGCGGGGCGATGGTGGTGGTCTCCTCCAGCCCGAGCGCGGCGCGCAGCTCGCCCATCGACTGGAAGCGGTGCTCCGGCCGCACCGCCAGGCCCTGGTCGACCGCCTCCAGCAGCTTCAGGCTGTAGCGCTGGCGCAGCAGCTCGTTGCCGGCCAGCGGCACGTAGCTGTCGGAGATCACGCGCGCCACCGAGGGCGGCGGCGCCCGGCCGGAGACCGCCACGTGCATCACCGCCGCCAGCGCGTAGACGTCGGTCCACGGGCCCTGCTTCATGTCGGGCATCTCGGCGTACTGCTCGACCGGCGCGTAGCCCGGCTTGAGGATGACCGTGATGGCCTGCGTCTTGTCGCTGATGACGCGGCGCGCGGCGCCGAAGTCCAGCACCACCGGGCGGCCCGAGCCCTCCAGCAGCATGATGTTGTCGGGCGCGATGTCGCGGTGGTAGCAGTTGGCGTTGTGCATCACCGCCAGCGCCTGCGTCACGCCGTCCATGACGCGCATCAGCCAGCCCTCGTCCACGCCGGCGGGCATCGAGGCCAGCGCCTGGCGCAGCGTCTGGCCGCGGTACAGCGGCATCACCATGTAGGTGGTGCCGCGCTCCTGCCAGAAGCGGTAGACCTTCAGCAGCGAGGGGTGGTCGAACTGCGCCAGCAGCCGCGCCTCGTTGATGAAGCTGCGCATGCCCAGGTCGAAGGTCTCGCGGTGCTTGTCCGACAGCGGCGAGACGGTGCCGTCGTTCTGCCGGGTCGAGAGCGACGTGGGCAGGTACTCCTTGATGGCGACGGTGCGCTCCAGCGTGTGGTCCCACGCCTCGTAGACGGCGCCGAAGCCGCCCTGGCCGATCAGGTGCGTGATCTCGAACTCCGCCAGCCGGCTGCCGGCGGGCAGCACGCCCTCCTCCTGCATCGGCGGCGGCCCGGGCGGCGCGGCGCGGCCAGGGGCCGACAGCACCGTCGCATCGGCCGACGGCCCCGGGCGCGACAGCACCTGCGTGCGGTCGGGCTCGTCGGCGGGCGGCGGCACGGGCTCACTCATGGCCGGTTTCCAGCACGCAGTCGAAGAGTGCGTCGAAGCGCTCGCCGGCGGGCAGGCCCGCGGTCAGCACCCGGCGCGCGCCGGCCTCGGTGGGGTCGGTGAGCCAGAGCGACTGGCCCGGGGCGGGCCAGGCCGGCGCCTCGGCCGCGTCCTGCTGCACCGCCTCGTCCGCCGCACCGGCATGGCGGGCCAGCGCCTCGTCGAAGCGCGCGGCGTCGAGGTCCTGCTCCAGCCCCTCCAGCGCGGCCTGCACAGCGGCCTGCCACCAGCGGCATGCCGCCGGCCAGCCGCCGGCCGGCAGCGCCGGCAGCTCGCAGGCCACGGTGAAGGGGAAGTAGCGCCCCACGCCGTCCACCGAGGGCATCAGCACGCCGATCCAGGGCGCGTCGCCGGCCACGCCCGGCGCCAGCACGAAGCACCACAGCGGGCCCTGCAGGTAGTGCTGCGCCCAGTCCTCGTGGCGCAGGCGCATGCCTTCCATGCCGTGCTGCAGCCAGACGTCCCAGCGCGCGCGGAAGGCCTCGGGCAGGCGCCGGTGGGCGAAGTCGCCCATGCCGGGCAGCTTGCCGAACCAGCCCGGCAGCTCGCCCGGGTGCGCCAGCGGCAGCCCCTGCATGTTCACAAACCCTCCGGACACGAGAACTGCAGCAGCTCCGGCATGCGCAGCGGATGCCGCACGCTGTTGGTCGTGACTTCGAAGCGGGCGCGCCGCGCGTCGAGCTGGAAGGTGATGAAGAACTTCTCCGGCGCGTCGCCCGGCTGGAGCTGGCCGCGGTCCAGCATCTTGAACAGCGCCCAGGGCCCTTCGGTCACCTGGCCGGAGGTGCCGCCCGCCGTCGGCGGCTGGATGTTGATCCGCACCTGGTTGGTGTTGCGCGGGCCGGGCCACTGCACCGTCATCGGCACGATGGGGCCGTGCGCGTACTTGACGAGCTGGCCGTCCACGTCGAGCGTGAACTGGGTGATGCCCGCGTCCAGCTCCACCGGCCTGAAGTCCAGCCGCATCGCCGGGCCGCGCCCGCCGCCGCGGAAGAACACCTGCTTGATCATGTCGGCCCGCTCGAACTGCTGCAGCGCGGCGGTGGAGATGGCGCCCTGCTCGGCCACCGGCTTGTAGCGCCACGGGCGGCGGCTGGTGTCGACCAGCTGCGCCAGGCGCTTCTGGAAGAAGTCGTCCATCATCCCGCCGGGGCCGAACATCTGGCCGAAGTCCTCGGGCAACACGTCGCGGCTGCTGCTCTCGACGAAGGGGTAGCGCCCGGCGATGGCGCGGCGGCAGAACTCGGTGACGGGCTGCAGGTCCTGGCTCAGGTTGCCGCGCTCGGCCACACGGGCCTGCGCGGCGCCGGTGGTGCTGAGGTTCTCGATCATCGAGCGCACCGGCTCGGGCAGCCGGCCCGCATCGGACTTGAGCTTGCCGGCCACGTCGCCCGGCGGCGGCGAGCTGCGGCTCTTGACCGCGGTGTCCACCGCCGTGAGGTAGACGTACACCTCGTTGAAGAGCTTGAGCGCGTCGTCCAGCGGCGCCGGCGCGTTGGGCACGGGCGAGACCACCAGCCGGCGCAGCGGCTCGAAGCGGTCGTCGACGATGCTCTCGATGCTCTTGCCCGGCGGCAGCTGCAGCCGTGTCGGGTCGTTGCTGCCGAAGAGTTCTTCCAGCCCCTTGCGGGTGTTGCGCACCGTCTCGGCCGCCCGGCTCACGGTGGACTTGTCGCCTTCCTTGGGCGTGAGCGTGGTCTCCTTGACCACCGCGCGCAGCAGGTTGGCCAGCGGCGAATCGACGCCCGAGAGGATGCGCGCCATCTCGATGTTCTTCTCCAGCCCGCCGGCGCGGATCAGGCGCACGTCGGCCAGCAGGGCCTCCCACACCTTCACGTACTCCTGCAGGTACAGGCGCCGCACGCGGTCGGTGAGCGGGCCCAGGTCGGCCGCCTCGCGCGCGCGCTCGGCGGCGCCCTTCTCCTGGCCGAGCACCCACGGGTCTTCCGCCGCCAGCAGGCCGGTGACCACCACCACCTGGCTCTGGAAGCGCTTGTGGTAGCCGTCGTAGGTGAACATGCCGGGCACGCCCTCGGTTAGCGGCTTGCCGCTGGGCCGCTCGAACACCAGCGGCGCCGAAGGGCCCGCGGCCTGCGCGATGGTGAAGTCGGGCACGTCGCGGCCCAGGCGCTGGCGCTTGAGACGGCTGAAGATGCGCGCCTCGGGCGGGTAGCTGGCGAGCAGCGCGCGCACGCTGCGCACCAGGTTCTCGTCCATCGCCATCGGCACGCGCGGCGGGCCCTGCGCGATCAGCGCGTCGAGCTGGTCTTCCAGCAGACGGCGCTGGTCCTCGGGGACGCCACGGTCCAGCGTGCGCGCCCAGTCCAGCGTGATCCAGGCCTTCAGCGCCTCGGCGTCGAAGTGCTCCGGCTGGTGGATCATGAGGTAGCTCTTGAGCGCCTCGTAGGCGAACTCCAGGTTGTCCTTGCCGGCGCCGCGAAGCTGGTCCTCGATGCGCTTGGCCAGTTGCGGCAGGAAGGCCTCGTTGAGCGCGCGCTGGTAGGCCGTGTGCGCCGCCGCGTCCAGCTTGTCGCCCTGGTACAGGCCCAGCGTCATCGCGAGAGACGGATCGCCCTCGCCGTTCTTCGGCGTGCGCCAGATGTCGCGCAGGCCCTGCATCACCGGCGCGAGCTGCACCGGGTTGTGCACCTGCGGCGGCAGCGCGGCGAGCTGCTCGCGCATCGGCCCGACGCGCTCCTGCACCGACTCGACGTAGCCGGTGTTGCGCCAGGCGCTGTAGCCCCAGGCAGCCAGCAGGCCGACGGTGGCCAGCACCATGGCGCTGACGCCGGCCAGGCGCAGCACGTGGCGGCGGCGCTCCAGCTTCACGTCGACGCCGGCCAGGCGCTGCTCGGGGAAGACCACGTCCTTGAGCAGCGTGGTGAGGAAGTAGCTGCGGCCGCTGCCCCGCTGCGGCGCGAGGATGGCGCGCTCGATGCCGAAGCTGCGCGCCAGCGAGCCCATCACGCGGTCGATCGGGCTGCCCTCCTGCGTGCCGCTGGTGAAGTACACGCCGCGCACCCAGGGCGGCTGCGCGAAGCGCGAGCCGGTGAAGACCTGGTCGAGCAGGTCCTGCAGCAGCGGGCCGACCGAGGCGAACTGCGCCGGGAAGCCGAAGATGGCGGCGCGGCGCTGGCCGTCGGTCTCCTGCTGCATGCGCTCGACCAGGCCGTTGTTGACGCGCTCGTGCAGCAGCGCGAACTCGCGCTGGAAGGGCGCGGCCAGGCCGTGCTCGGCCAGGTGGCCGCCCTCCTCCGGCGGCAGGGTGAAGCCGAAGACCTGGGCGCGCTGTTCCTTGCCCAGGTCGGCGAAGTACTCCATGAAGCCGTAGAGCAGGTCGCTCTTGGTCACCAGCACGTACACCGGCAGGCGCGTGGTCAGGCGCTCGTCCAGCTCCAGCAGGCGGGCGCGGATGGAAGCGGCCAGCGCGCTGCGCGCCTCGGTGCCCTGGCTCAGCAGGTCGGCCACGCTCACGGTGAGGAACACGCCGTTGAGCGGACGGCGCGGGCGCGACTTCTTCAGGAGGGCGAGGAAGCCGTCCCAGGCGCCCTTGTCTTCCGCCGCGTGGCTGTCCTGGGTGGTGTAGCGGCCGGCGGTGTCGATCAGCACCGCCTCGTCGGTGAACCACCAGTCGCAGTTGCGCGTGCCGCCCACGCCGCGGATGGCGCCGGGGCCGAACTTCTCGGCCAGCGGGAACGACAGGCCCGAGTTCACCAGCGCCGTGGTCTTGCCCGAGCCCGGCGCGCCGATGAAGACGTACCACGGCAGGTCGTACAGGTAGCTGCCGCCCGACAGCGACAGCCAGTCGCGCCAGCCGGGCTTCCTGCCGGCGGCCGCCAGGCGCATCTTCTTGAGCGTGGCGACGGCCTCGGAGAAGCGGTCGGCCAGCACCTTCTGCTCGGCGCTGCCCGGCGCCGCGGCGGGCGCGGACGCGGCGGCGGGCGCCTTCATCAGCCCGTCGGTGAGCTGCTGGCTGGCCTTGCGCACGCGCCAGCGGCGGATGGCCCAGCGCAGCAGCACGATCAGCACCAGCACGCCGATGACGATGGCGCGCGCCAGCTCGCTGGCCAGCGGCGCGAACTCGCCGACCTTCACCAGCGGGCCGATCCACCACACCAGCACGGCCAGCGCCACCAGCGCCAGCACCGTCAGCAGCACGGGGTGGAACAGCAGTCTGAGGACTTTCTTCATCGCTGCGCCTCCGCGGGCTTCACGCCGCCGGCGCCGGTGATCAGCACGATGTCCACGCGCCGGTTGCGCGCGCGGTTGGCCGGCGTGTCGTTGGGCGCGACGGGCTCGGCGTCGGCCTTGCCCTCGGCCTTCATGCGCGCGGGGTCGACCAGCGGCGCCAGCGCGGTGCGCACGGCCTCGGCGCGCGCGGTGGACAGGTGCCAGTTGGACGGGAAGCGCAGCGAGCGGATCGGCTGGCTGTCGGAGTGGCCGGTGATCAGCACCTCGCCCTGCACCTCGGCCAGCGCCTGGCCGATGCGCACCAGCACCGGCATGGCCGGCGCCATCGGGTCGGCGCTGCCGGAGCTGAAGAAGGCGTCGCCGCGCAGGCGCACGGTGCTGCGGTCGGCCTCGTCGGTGACGGTGACCAGGCCCTGCTTGATCTCGGGCTCCAGGAAGCGCGCCAGCCGCGGCGCCTTGGCCGGCACCACGGGCGGCGCGATCTTCACGCCCGGCATGCGCAGGCCGGCCAGTTGCGACCAGGTGTCGTCGGAGCGGTTGTTCAGCCAGATGCGCAGGCCGAACCACGACAGCGCCAGCAGCAGCAGCAGCACCGAGCCGATGACCCACAGCGGCACCGCGTCGCGCAGCCGCGCCGTGCCGCCGCCCTGCCCGCGCCAGTGCGGCGACAGCGCCGGCTCCAGCGCCGGGCGGTCCTTGCGGATCAGGTCGGCCAGGCGCTGGCGCACGGTGTCGAGCTGCGCCTTGCCGTTGTCGAGCACGCGGTAGCGGCCCTCGAAGCCCAGGGCCAGCACGCAGTAGAGGAGTTCGAGCAGGTCGCGGTGCTTGGGCACGTCCTGCGCCAGCTTGGCCAGCAGCTGGAAGACCTTCTCGCCGCCCCAGGTCTCGTTGTGGAACTGCACCAGCAGGCTCTGCTTGTTCCAGCCCGACTGCACGCCCCAGGGCGTGTTGGCCACCGCCTCGTCGAGCGCGGTGCACAGGATGTAGCGCGCTGCCAGCACCGTCTCGTTGGCGGCGCCGGCCTTGCGTGCCTCCGCGTCGAAGCGCTGCACCGCCTCGGCCGCGCCGGCGCGCAGCGCCGGCACGCTGGACGGCTGCGCCAGGTGGCGCAGCTTGCCCATCAGCACCAGCAGCCGGCCGGCCGCCGACACCAGCGGGTTGAGCAGGCCCAGGCCGCCCAGCTCGGCCGGCAGCGGCTCGGCGGCGGCCGCCGGGGGCATGGCGGGCGGCGGCGCGCCGCCGCCGGGCGTGCGCGGCTTGGGCTTGATGACGGTGCGCTCGGACTCGAACGCCGCGAAGGGATCGGGAGTGCTCATGACCGTATCGCCCAGAACGCCAGGTCGAGGCCGGGGAAATCGCCCGCGATGTGCATCGCCATGCCGCCGGACTGCTCGAGCTGGCGCCACAGCTCGCTGCCGCGCGTGTCCAGCTCGAAGTAGTTGGCCCCGGCGTGGAAGGGGATCTGCCGCGGCGCCACCGGCAGCGGCGCGAGCGCCACGCCCGGCAGCTGCAGGTTGACCAGGTCGCGGATGCGCTCGACCGGGCCGATCTTGACCTGCGTGGGGAAGCGCGCGCGCAGCGCCTCGGCCGGCATGTGGGACTGCACCGCCAGCACGAAGGTGGCGTTGCGCTGCAGTTCCACGTCGGGGATGAGCGCCACGCGCACGCCGTGCTTGCGGTCGTGCAGCTCGATGCGGATGGCCGACTGCTCCAGCACCATCGACAGGCTGCGGCGCAGGTCGTCCATCAGCGGGCGGAAGCTGGCCTCCAGGTCGTCGTGCACGTAGGGGCCGAAGCGCGCCGAGCGGCGCGCGTCGCGGAAGGTGCCCAGGTCGCCGGCCAGGCCGAGCGCGTGCTCGTAGAAGTGCAGCGGATGCAGCGCCGCCGTGCGTGCGAGATGCGAGAAGTGCGCGAGCACCGGCTCGTGGCGGTTGACGGTCTGCAGCAGCATGAAGTCGGCGATCTCGGCCACGCCGCCGGTGCCGCCCTGCGTCATGCGGCCGGCCAGGGCCTCGGCGCGCTGGCGCAGCAGGCCCAGCAGTTCCTCCACCCAGCCGCGCACCACCGCGCTGGCCGCCACGTCGAGCAGCGGCGGCACGTGGGTGCGGTGCAGGCTCACCTGGTTGTCGGTGCGGCGCTCGACCACCCGGGCCACCGGCAGCGTGGTCCAGGCGTCGGTGGCCTCGCCGGCGCGCAGCAGGCGCGTGTGCAGCGCGCCGAGTTGCACGGTGGCGGTGCGCTCGCCGCCGGTGTTGGAGTCGGGCACCTCGGCCTCGGTCACGCGGTGGCGCACCAGGTCCTCGTAGCCCTCGGCGTCGGCCTCGCGCGCACCCGCGCGGCGCACCGGCAGCGCCAGCACCACGGCCTCGTCGCGCATCGCGGCGGGGATGTCGAGGGGTTCGGGCAGCGGGTCCACCGCCGGCATGTCGAACACGGTGCCGTCGCCGAACACGCCGACGGCGCGCACCAGCGCGATCTTGCCCAGGGCCAGCGCGGCGGCGTCGAGTTCGAGTTCGGAGAAACCCCAGGCGCAGGGCACGGTGCCGCGCAGGAGCACGTGCCGTGCGTGGTCCGCATGGCGCTCGGCCTGCTGCAGGTGCTGGGGCGCCAGCAGCATGCCCTCGCTCCACACCACTTTCGATCGCCAGCTCATCCGCGCGTGCTCCGGGGTCGGAATCGAGAATCCATGCGGCTATCCAGGTGTGTGCAAGCGGGCGGCCCGCACCGCAGGCGGCGCGAAGGGGGCCAGGGAACCGGAAGTTTCAGTGTGTGTCCGGCGCGGGCAAATCCGTCGGACGGCCTAGGCCGCGCAGGATGGCTAGGGCGAAGGGCTTAGATGTTCCACGGCGCGGCGCCTCGAGCCGGAGGCCGCGGAGCAGGCCAGGCGGGACCATCCGCGGAACCGGCTTGGCCGGGCCGCAGGATGTGGCCGAAGCGGAACGAAGTCCGCGAAGACTGGGGGTGGTTTACGGATTCGCGCCGCGCAATGCCGCCTGCTGCTCGGCGTACTGGCCCTCGATGCGCGACAGCCGCGCCTGGCGCGCGGCCTCGTTGACCCATTGCCCGGTCAGCGCGTTCTGGCGCGCGAGCTGGTAGGCCAGCCTGGCGGCGGGCAGCAGCGAGCTGTTGTCGGCCGCGACGAAGCCCGCCAGGTCGTGCAGCGCCTTGAGCACGGCGCGCTCGGCGTCGCCGCGCGGGCCGGGGGCGCGCGCATAGCCGGTCAGGAAGGCCTGCACCTGCGCCTGGAAGGCCGGCGGGTAGTCGCCGCGCATCACGATCTGCGCATGCGGGATCAGGTCGGACTCCCACAGCACCTGCAGCCGCGCCGCCTCGGCCGGGAACTGCAGCTTGAAGCGCTCGAAGTCGGCCGTGTTGTTGGTCGCGACGTCGGCGTCGCCGTTGGCCACCGCCAGCGCCGCGGCCTGGTGGGTGCCCACCAGTTCGCTGCGGAAGCGCGTCTCCATCACGATGCGGTTGGGCAGGAACAGCTGCAGCTGCGGCACGATGTAGCCCGACACGGAACGCGCCTCGCCGCGCGCCAGGCGCCAGCGCTCGGGTGTCTCCAGCACCGCCTGCAGCGTGGCCGGCTGCGTGCCGCGGCGGCCCAGCAGCAGCGCGCGGTAGCCGGGCAGGCCGTCGTGGCGGGTGACCTGGGCCACCACCTTCATGCCGTGCAGCGTCACCGCATCCAGCGCCATGCGGCCCGAGAGGAAGGCCATGTCGACCTCGCCGCGCTGGATGGCCTGCTCCAGCGCCGCATAGGAGGTGACGGACAGCACCGACACCGGCCGGCCGAGCGCACGCGCGAGGTCGGCCAGCAGCGGCTCCCAGTCGTTGCGCGACTCGAAGGCGCCGCCCAGGGGCAGAATGCCGAAGCGCACCGGCGCCGCCGCGTCCTGCGCCCGCAGGGCCAGCGGGCTGGCCGCCAGCGCCATCAGCAGCGCGCGCCGGCCCCACGCCACGGCGGCACCGGTCGAAGGCATGCAGCAGGAAGGAGCGAGGAGCGCGCGCATCGGAGGCAGGGAGCCAATCGCAAACCGGGCACTGGCCATGCGGCCACTGGCCGGCACCGCAGGGGTCGGCACACAATTAGAAACCAATCGACCCGTCTTTTGTGAAGTGGTGGGCTTGAGCGACGCACTTTCTTCCCCCGCCGAACCCGCGGCGTCCCCTGTCGAGGGGACGCCGTCGCGCGCCGCCGGCCGGCGGCTGGCCGACCTGTCGCTGGCGCAGCAGCTCGTGCTGCTGGCGGTGCTGCCGGCCCTGCTGGCGGTGCTGGGCACCGCGGCTCTCCTGACGCGGCAGTACCTCGGCGGCGTCACCGAGCTGGTGCGCGCCAACGCGCAGAGCATGGCGCTGCAGGTGGCGACGGCGGCGCAGGGCCCGCTGGCGCGGATGGACCGCCGCGCGCTGATGCGGCTGGCGCAGTCGGGCATCCAGCAGCCGCACGTGCAGCAGGTGCAGGTGTGGTCGGAGGACGGCGAGATCGTCGCCAACGCCGAGACGCCGGACCGCCGGCGCGAGGCGGGCCTGCAGATGGTGGTGCCGGTGATCGACGACGTCGGCCAGCCGGGCGGCAAGGTGATGGTCGAGATGAGCCTGGACGCGCTGGACAGCGCGCGCCGCACGCTGTGGCTGAACGTGGCCGTGATCCTGGCCGCCTGCGTGCTGGGCGTGGTGCTGGCGGGCCTGTGGGCGGCGCGGCGCATCAGCGCGCCGATCCGCCAGCTCGGCGCGGCGGTGGACCGCCTGGGCGCCGGCGAGGAGGCCAGCGTCGCGGTGCGCGGCACGGCCGAGGTGCGGCGCCTGCAGGCGGGCTTCAACGAGGCGGCGCGCGCGCTGGCCGAGAGCCGCCGCCTGCTGCACAGCCGGGTGGACGAGGCCACCGCCGAGCTGGCGCGCAAGAACCAGCAGTTGGAAGTGGCCAGCCAGGCCAAGACGCGCCTGCTGGCCGCCGCCAGCCACGACCTGCGCCAGCCGCTGCATGCGCTGACGCTCTTTTCCGACGGCCTGGCCAGCGGCGAGACCGACCCGGCGCGCCTGACGCGCATCGCCCACATCCGCGAATGCGTGGAGTCGCTGGACCGACTCTTCTCCGAGCTGCTCAACCTCTCGCAACTCGACGCCGGCGTGGTGCAGCCGCAGTGGATGGAGTTTCCGCTGGACCGCCTGTTCGACGAGATCAGCCGCAACTTCCGCCCGGTGGCCGAGCAGCAGGAGCTGCGGCTGGTGGTGCGCAAGACCGAGCTGTGGGTGCGCAGCGACTACGTGATGCTCTCGCGCATCCTGTCCAACCTGGTGTCGAACTCGCTGCGCCACACCACCGCCGGCGGCATGCTGGTGGGCGCGCGGCGGCGCGGGCGCACGGTGCGCATCGACGTGTGGGACAGCGGCGTGGGCATCGCGCCGCAGCACCAGGCGCGCGTGTTCGAGGAGTTCTTCCAGATCGACCCGCAGCGCGGCCGGCGCGGCATGGGCCTGGGGCTGGCCACGGTGCAGCGGCTGGCCGGGCTGCTCAACACGCGGGTCGACCTGCGCTCGCGCCCCGGCCGCGGCACCTGCGTGAGCGTGACGGCGCGGCTGGCGGCTCCGCAGGCGGTGCAGGCCCTGCCGGCGGCGTCGGTGCCGGTGCTGCCCTCGGACGACGAGGCGCGGCTGGACGGCGTGACGGTGATGGTGATCGACGACGAGCGCACCATCCTCGAGGGCCTGCAGGTGGTGCTGTCGAACTGGGGCGCGCGCGTGCTGCCGGCGCAGAACCGCGCCGAGGCGCTGGACCTGGCCGCGCGCTGGGACGCGCCGCCCGACGTGGTGGTGAGCGACCTGCTGCTGCAGGGCGGCGACAACGGCCTGGACCTGCTGGCCGCGCTGGAGCGGCACCCGAACGGCATCGGCGCGGCCACCGCGCGCCTGCTGGTCACCGGCGAGACCAAGCCCGACCGCCTGCGCGAGGTGGCGGCCGCCGGCGTCGCCGTGCTCTACAAGCCGGTGGCGCCGCGGGCCTTGCGCCAGGCCATCCGGGCGCAGCTGGCGAAGGTGCGCGAGTCGGCTCTGCCGTAAGGCATATCCCGCCGGCGGTCCATCGCAGGGGGCAGGTGTGCGATCGTGCACGCCGCCGCCGCCGTGCGCGCGTGTTCTAAGCCCTCTGCCTTATCGCCTGGCGACACCCCCCTGCGTACATTGGAAGCGCCCGCCTTTCCGGCGGGTCAGCCTCCTTTCCGCCGCCCCGATGACGCCTCCGGCCCTCCGCCTCCTTGTCCTGCTTCTCCGCCGCCCGGTGGCGCGCGTCCTCGCGGCGCTGCTGCTGGGCCTGCCGCTCCTGGGCCTGCCGGGGCCCGCCCACGCGCTGGCCTGGCGGGTGCTCACCGCCGACGACCTGCCGGCGCACGCGGAGTTCGTGCGCGCGCTGCGCGAGCCCGCCGGGCAGGCCGCGGCCGCCCCTGCCATCGAGATCGTCCGGCTGGACGCCGGCGGCGCCCTGCCCGCCGCTGCGCCGGAGAGCAACGAGGACAGCGTGGTGGCCGGCGTGCGCACGCGCAGCCTCACGCGCGATGCGCCCGCGGCGCACGCGCTGCCGCCGGAGGGGCTGACCATCGCCCTCGGCGCCGCGGCCGCCCGCGCCGCGCTGGCCCAGCCCGGGCGCGAGCCGCTGCTGCTCGCGATGCTCAGCCGCCTGGACTACGAGGACCTGCGCAGCCTGCCCGCCCTGCGCCAGGCGCAGCGCCGCGTCGGCGTGCTGCTGCGCGAGCCGGCGATGGCCGACCAGCTCGCGCTGGTCGACGCCGTGCTGCCCGGCAAGCGGCGGCTGGGCCTGGTGGTCACCGGCGAGTCCGCCCCGATGGTGGAGGAGCTGCGCCGCGCCGCCGCCGCCATGGGCAGCGACTGGCAACTGAACGTGGAGGCCGCACCCGACGCGCGCTCGCTGGCCGCCGCCCTGCGCGTCGTGCTGCAGGACAGCGATGCGCTGATGGTGCTGCCCGACCTGATCGGCGACAGCCAGGCTGCCACGCTCGCCGTGCTGCGCGCGGGCGCCAGCGCCGGGCTGCCGGTGTTCGGCACCAGCGAGGGCATGGTGCGCTCCGGCGCGCTGGCGGCGGCCGTCTCCACGCCCGCCCAGCTCGCCCGGCAGGCGCGCGGCCTGGGCGAGCGCCTGGTGGCCTCGGCCGGCCAGGCATCCGCCGCGCCGCTCGTCGAAGGCGCCACGCCCGCCAGCGTGCGCGTGAACGCCACCGTGGCGCGCGGGCTCAAGCTGCGCGTGCCCAGCGAGCAGGAGCTGGCGCAGCGGCTGAGCGCGCCCAGATGAGCGCCGCCTGCCCATGAGCGATCCGCCCTCGGCGCCCGCGGCGCTGCGCGAGACGGCAGCCAGCAACAGCGCCCCCATGCCATTGGCGGCCGAGGCGCCGCCGCCGCTGCGCGTGCGCGGCAGCCTGCAGGGCGACCTGGTGCGCCTGGGCGTGCTGCCCTGCGCGGTGCTGGCGCTGGCGCTCACCGGCTGGTTCACCCACGCCCGGCTGGCCACGCTGGAGGCCCAGTTCAATGCCGAGGGCCAGGCCATCGCCCGGCAGGTGGCCGCCATGTCCGACCTGAGCCTGTACGCCGGCGACGTGCCGGCGCTGCAGAACGTCGTCGGCGCCGCGCTGCGCGGCGGGCAGGCGGCGCGCATCGAGATCAGCAACAGCGCCGGCATCTTCGTCGCCGCCGGCCCCGCGCCGGCGGGCGACGCGCCGCTGCGCACCTTCTCGGCGCCGGTGACGCTGCGCGAGGCCTCGCGCGCGGCCGCCTTCGCGCCGGCCGGCTCCACCACCGCGGGCGACGCGCCCATCGGCCTGGTGCAGGCCTTCCTCGACACCACCGCCCATGCGCAGGAGCGCACGCGCACGCTGATGACCGGCATCGGCCTGGCGGTGCTGGCGCTGCTGATGGCCTGGGCCGCCGTGCGCCACATGGCGCGCAGCATCGCGCGGCCGCTGCGGCGCGTGACGCGCACCGTCGCCGCGCTGCAGGCCGGCCAGTTCGACGCGCGCTGCGACGTGGCCGCGCCGCCGCCGCGGTTCTCGCGCGCCGGCCGCGCCGAGGCGCCGCACCACGAGTTCGCCGACCTCGCGCGCGACGTCAACCGCCTGGCCGAGCGGCTGCAGCAGCACCAGCAGGTGAGCGAGCAGCGGGTGCGCGAGGCCACGGCGGTAGCGCTGATGCGCATGGCCGAGGCCGAGCAGGCCGCCCTGTCGCGCGCGCG
>Ga0182738_1002977_pt1 | contig 19677 bp, 16 predicted proteins | sample eDN5th30CBELigMG_FD_128876 | JGI IMG/M metagenome (GOLD analysis project Ga0182738, IMG submission 128876) | Enriched Miracle-Growth compost microbial communities from Emeryville, California, USA - eDNA 5th pass 30_C BE-Lig MG (version 2)... ... | reverse complement strand
GCGCCGTTCGGCATCGTGCTGGTGGCCGACTGGCTTTCCAGCCTCATGCTCGTGCTCACGGGCATCGTCGGGCTTGTCGCGATGATCTACGCGGTGGCTCGTTGGGACAGGGCAGGACCGCGTTTCCAGGCCCTTTTCATGCTGCAGATCATGGGCCTCAACGGAGCTTTCCTGACAGGAGACCTGTTCAACCTCTTCGTTTTCTTCGAGATTTTGCTCGCCGCTTCATATGGGCTGCTGCTGCACGGTGCAGGCGTGCAGCGGGTCAAGGCCGGGCTGCACTATGTCGCGATCAACGTCTGCACCTCGCTGCTTTTCCTGATCGGCGTGGGCCTGATCTACGGCGCGGTGGGGACGCTGAACATGGCCGACCTGGCCACGATCATCCCGGCAACGCAAGGGCTCGACCTCACGATTCTGCAAAGCGGCTTCGCGGTGCTCGGCATCGCCTTCCTCGTGAAGGCGGGCATGTGGCCGGTGGGGTTCTGGCTCCCCCGAACCTATGCTTCGGCCGTGCCCCCGGTGGCGGCGGTGTTCGCCCTTCTCAGCAAGGTGGGCATCTACGCCCTGCTGCGCGTCTACCTGCTCCTGTTCGGCGGGGATGAGGGATGGACCGGAAGCTTCGGCGAGGAGTGGCTGCTGTTCGGCGGCATCGCTACCGTCGCGTTCGGCACGATCGGCGTGCTGGCCTGCCGCACCCTTTCGCGGGTTGCGGGCTTCTGCGTCATCATCTCGTCCGGCACCCTGTTGGCCACGATCGGCGCAGGCGAGGGATCGTCCCTCGGCGGCGTGCTGTTCTATCTCGTGAGCTCGACCCTCGGCCTCAGCGCGTTCTATCTCCTGCTGGAACTGGTCGAGCGGCGGGAGACCGACACCAGCATCCACGCGATCGTCGAGCCGGTGTTCGATGACGAGTACACCGGTATCCCCGTCGGCGACGATGGCGTGGAGGAAGAGGTCGGCATCGTCATCCCGGCGACCATCGCGATCCTTGGCGGCGGCTTCGCCTTTTGCGCCCTGCTGCTCGCAGGCTTACCGCCACTGTCAGGCTTCATCGCCAAGTTTGCGATCATCCATACGCTCATCAACGCGCAGGAGCAGATCGGCGCGCCGACGTGGATCTTCGTTGGCCTGCTGATCGGGTCCGGACTGGCAATCCTGATCGCGACCACCCGCGCAGGCATCGACCTGCTGTGGGAGCCCTCTGACAGGCCCATGCCCGCACTGCGCCTCGCCGAAGCGGTGCCTGTCGGCCTTCTGCTGCTGGTGTGCCTCGGCCTGATGATCTTCGGAGGCCCGGTCATGCGTTACATGGACCGCACGGGCCAGTCGCTGCAGGACCGGCAGGGCTACATCAACGCCGTGCTCAGCGTCGGGCGGGATACGCCGGAGAAGGTGTTGTGATCCGCCGGTGGCTTCCATTCCCGGCTCTCGCCGCCAGCCTGTTCGTGATGTGGGTGCTGCTGGCGCAGTCCTTCTCGCCGGGGCAGATCCTGCTTGGGGCAGGCGCCGCCGCCCTCGGGACGTGGGCGATGGTGGCACTTCGGCCGAAACCTTCGACCGTGCGAGGGTGGCGAATTGCGGTTGGGTTGCTCAGGATCGTCCTGTGGGACATCGTGAGGTCCAACCTCGCGGTGGCGCACCTCATCCTCTCCCGCCGTGTCGAGCCCACCGCCGGTTTCGTGCCCCTCAAGCTTGAACTTCGGAACGAGCGCGCCCTTGCCGTGCTTGCGCTGATCATAACCGCGACGCCGGGCACGGCGTGGGTCCAGTTCGACCGTTTGAGCGGCATCCTTCTCATCCACGTGCTCGACCGGGTCGATGAGGAGGAGTGGGCCCACCTCATCAAGTCACGCTACGAGACCAGGCTGATGGCGATCTTCGAATCATGAGCGCGATCCTTCTCGCCTGGGCGCTGACGCTGGCGCAGATCATGCTCGGACTGAGCATGATCTGCGCGACCGTGCGTGTCGTGATTGGCCCGCGCGCGCAGGACCGCGTGCTCGGGCTGGACAGCCTTTACGTCAACGCGATGCTGATGCTGCTCGTGTTCGGCATCCAGACCGGGCGGACGCTCTATTTCGAGGCGGCGCTGATCATCGCGCTGCTCGGCTTCACGAGCACGCTGGCCCTCGCGAAATTCCTCATGCGCGGAGAGGTTATCGAATGATCCTTGTTCCGGACCTTCCCGCGTGGGCGGCGGCTGTGGTGGCGATCCTCGTGCTCGCGGGGGCAGCGATGACGCTGATCGGTTCCATCGGCCTCCTGCGCATGAAGACGTTCTACAACCGGCTGCATCCGCCCACGCTGGGCTCCAGCGCCGGGACCCTGCTGATCGTGGTCGGATCGATGGTGTGCTTCTCGGTACTGCGCACCCGGCCGTCGGTGCACGAAGTGCTGATCGCGGTATTCGTTACGCTGACCACGCCCGTAACGTTCATGCTGCTGGGGCGGGCAGCGCTTTACCGCGATCGCACTGGGGATGGCGAGGAGGTGCCGCCATCTTCAACCATGGAGAACGACGCCTCCTGAAGCAGCCGGCCGCTCAACCCGATACCGATGTTCAGGGGATGGCGGATTCGACCATGTCCGCCGTTTCGACTGCCGCCACGTGCTGGAGGTCATGCGTGAAGGGCATTTCCTCGACACGCCAGTCGTCACGCTGGCGCAGCTTCTCGGCAATCGGCCCGAACGTATCGTTCTTGTAGCCGGTGGCGACGACGTAGGTCTTCTGCGGGATGCGATCGCGCGCGCCGGTGAGCTTCACCCTGTCGTTGAAGCAGTAGACTGACTGCGGCGTGCGGCGGTCCTCATAGGAGGCGCGCGCTTCCGGCGTCATGTGGGCGTTGAAGCCCTGCAGGTTCAGCCGGGGCGGGGGGACGAGGTAATCGTCCGGGTCTTCCGGCAAGTGCGGCGGCAGGGCAGTCAACTCGTTGAGGCATTCGCCGTCTTCGGGATAGAAGGCGTCGAGATACATCAGCGACTGGATCTTACCCTCCGGGATGAGTTCCAGCGCCTGCGTCACCGGCATGCCGCCGTATGAGTGCGCGACGAGCAGCACGTTCTCGAGGTCTTCGTACTTGATGACGTTTGCGATGTCCTGAGCGTGCATCGCGAGGTTCACGTCGCGGCTCGTCAGGTGGGCACGCTCACCCAGGCCCGTGAGGGTGGGAATGAAGACGTAGTGACCACGGTCGCGCAAAATGTCCGCGACATTGCGCCACCGCCAACCTCCGACCCACGCGCCGTGGACGATGACGATGGTTCCGCGCTTGTCTGCCATTCCTGGACTCCTTCGATCGGTCAGGCCGGCATGGCCGGCCACCGCTCCCTGTTCGTTGTTCGTGACCGGATCGGCCGCTCAGGCGGCAGCGCCGGTGCGCATCCCTTCAAGCGCCGAAAGCTCGGGGCCTGACTCGTTGATTGTCGTGCGGCGCATGTCGCGCTTGTACTTGTAACGCTCGAACGAGGTGGCGCTGTGCATGGTGCAGCGGTTGTCCCAGATCACCATGTCCTGCGGATGCCACTTGTGGGAATAGACGTACTTCGGCTGCGTCGCGAAAGCGTAGAGATCGTCGATGAACTTGTTGGCTTCCTCTTCGTCCCAGCCCTCGACGCCAACGGCGTGCCAACCGAAATAGAGCGTCTTGCGGCCATTGGCGGACGTGCGGACGAGCGGGTGCGACGTGCGCGGATAGGACTTGCGCATTTCGTCGTCCTCGAACTTCACGCCGTTGCGCTGGAGGGCGCGGAACAGGTCGTGCTCGATGACGAGATCCTCGGCCTTCTCCTTCATCTCCGGGGACAGGTCGTCATAGACCGCGCGAAGGTCCACATATTCCGTGTTCGCGCCTTCCGGCGGCGGATCGTAAGCGAGCAGCAGCGACCACTTGGTCGGCAGCGAGTTGAACGGGCTGTCGGTGTGGAACAGCTCGAAATCGGTCGGCTGGGCGCCGTTGGGGTTCGGCGGACGAATCTCGCCTTCCGGGGTCAGGTTGCTGATGTCGTAGATCAGCGGCGAAATGCGCTTGCCCATGCCCGGCGGGATCTCGAGAGGCCCGAACGCGCGGCTGAAGCTGATATGCTCGTCATCGCCCAGCGCGGCGCCACGGATCACGCAGACGGCATATTCCGCCATCGCCGCTTCCACCATGTCGACCACTTCAGGGGTCAGATTGGCAGTGTCGATGCCGGTGATTTCTCCGACGAAACGCTCGTGAAGTTGCTTGATCTGCATGCCTGCGCCTTTGCCTTCTCGCCCATTCGAGGTCCGGCTGTCACGTGAAGCCGGCCATTTATCCCGCCACGTTGCCCCTTGGGCCGCGCACAAAAATAGTGCCGTCATTTGAACGCGCACGGCAAGGGTGGCCGATTTGTCACGCTTCCCGCTCACGAACGGGTGGCTGCAAATCATAGCACTATTTTCAGTCCGTCCGAACGCGTCACATCAAGCTTGAGCCAAAGTACGTGCTTAAGATTCCGCCGTTCGGCCGATCGCGTCGCGATCATCCGATTGAGAATGCGGACGCACTCTTGGGAGGGATGGAAATGAATTCAGTTACGCGACGCCACACATCCATTCGGCGCGGCAGCCTGATCGGTCTGCTGGTCGGGGCATCGGCCCTTGCCTGGGCCAATCCTGCTCTCGCGCAGGACGAGCCGGAGGCCGACAGCGCCAGCGTCGGGGAGCAGATCCTTGTCACGGGCACGCGCATTGGCGGCGTGGCCCCGGTGGGCGCTTCACTGGTCCAGCTCGACCAGACCGACATCCAGGCGACCGGTCTCGCCAGCACGGCCGACATCCTCAACACCGTTCCGTCGATCCTGAAGCTTGGCGGCGGTGACAACTACGCCGGCGGCCAGGCCCAGCAGGGCAATACGCTCGCTGCCTTCACTTACGGCAAGTCCCCGAACATCCGCGGCCTCGGTGTCGGCGCAACGCTGAGCCTCGTGAACGGCCACCGCGTGCCGTACGAAGGCGGCAACATGAACACCTTCGACGGGGACAACTACCCGGCGCAGATGCTCCAGCGCATCGACGTGGTGCAGGATTCCGGCTCCGCGATCTACGGCGCGGACGCGATCGCGGGCACCGTGAACTATATCCTCCGCAAGCCCGAGACGACGGTCGAGGTCTATGGCGGCTATCGCAAGAACGATGGGCAGGAAGGCTGGTACGTCACCGGTATCGCCGGCCTGACGTGGGGCGAGGGGAGCGCCTACGAAGGCGGCTTCATCGCGTCCTACCAGCACTCCTATCAGGACGCCTTCGCGGCTTTGTCGCGGCCGGATCTCTATAATGACGACCTGCGCCCCTATGGCGGCGCGGCGCCGTCGCTCTTCTCGGCGCCGGGTAACGTCGTCGTGAACGGGGTCTATTACGGTATCCCGGGCGGGCAGAACGGCAGCACGCTGAAGCTGTCGGACCTCAGCTCCACGCCGAACTACTTCAACACCTGGACCAACATCGAGGTCATCCCGGAGGTCGAGGCTGACCGGTTCGCCGTCAACTTCGAGCAGCGCATCACGGACTGGTTGCGCGTCTTCGCTGACGGGCTTTACGTCGAGCGCGATCTCGCCATTCGCGGTCCGAACTCGTCGACCAGCAGCCGGGTTACCAACCTCGGATCCATGCCGCGAATCCCGAACAGCAACCCGTTCAGCCCCTGTAACCCGAGCCACTATCCGGGTGGCGTGGTCACGGGCCCGGCAGCTCTCGTGGCGGAATGTGCCACCGGTTCGCTCGCTGTCGCTTACAACGTTGTTTACGACCTCGGCCCGCCGACGCGGACCTCGGTCACCAAGACCTGGAACTATGGCGGCGGCGCAGAGATTTCGCTGCCTTACGACTGGACCGTTACCGTCTCCGCGTTCGCCGGCACGCACGATGCACCCTCGGTGACGACGCAGACTGGCGGGGCACCGTTGCCGATCCTCGGCAGCTTCAACTTCTTCTGCGATCCGACAGCGTTCGACTGCAACAGCCAGGCGACCATCGACGAGATGGAATCGCGCATGAGCTTCCTGGACAACTACCAGCGCTACGAAATGCAGGTCTATTCGGCGATCGCCAGCGGCAAGCTGTTCACGCTGCCGGCGGGCGACGTGAAGGTCGCCGTGGGCGTCGAGCAGTACAAGGGCTCGCTGCTGAACCAGAACAACTTCGGCGGCAACAACTTCAACAAGCGCAAGGTCAACTCGGTATTCGGCGAGCTGTTCGTGCCGCTGGTGAGCCCGGATTCGGACGTTCCCGGCATCTACGAGCTGCAGGTCAACGTGTCGGGCCGTTACGATGACTACAGCGATGCCGGCTCCACCACCAATCCGCGCGTGGGCGTGAACTGGTGGCCCACCGACGGGCTCAAGATCTTCGGTAGCTGGGGTACTGCGTTCCGCGCGCCTGGCCTGGCGGACAACGATCCGTTCTCGCAGACCGGTGTGATCCCGGGTGCAACGGCGGGTTCCCAGATCAACCCGTCGCTCTGCGCGACCTGCGCGACGATCCCGTTCGGCTCGATCTACCAGGCGATCGGCGGCGCGAACCGCGATCTCAAGCCGGAAACGTCCGAATCCTGGGCCATCGGCTTCGATTGGACCCCGCCGTCGGTCTCGGGCCTGATCGTGTCCGCCAAGTACTGGTGGGTGAGCTACGAAGGCCAGGTCACGACCCCGGCCTACAACGTCGGCCCGGTCCCGGCGATCAACGAGCAGCTCTACAACTCGCAGATCATCTATAACCCTGCGCTGTTCCCGAGCCTGGCCGGCAACAACCCGGTGGCGTTCTTCGGTGACTTCCCGACGATCAACACCGGCAATGCGGCCTGCGCCGCCGTGATCGGCAAGGCCGTGACGACGCAGGTTCTCTATGACCAGATGATCCAGTGCTACAACTCGGGCGGCGAAGCCGGCGGTCTCTTCGGTCCGCCGACCGCGCCGGGCCAGGTTTTCGCACTGGTGAGCGGCCGGCGCATCAATGCGGGCAAGACTGTCGGCAATGGTATCGATTTCAACGCGAACTACCGGTTCAGCACCGGTGCGGACACGTGGAACCTCGGTGCGGTTGCGACCTACACGCTGGGCTGGAAGGTCTCGCCGCTGCCGGGCGCGCCGTTCACTGACAACGTGAACACGCTGGGCCATCCGCTGACGTTCCAGGCTCGCGGACAGCTCGGCTGGGAACGCGAAACCGGCATCGGCCGCGTGTTCGCCAACGCCTTCGCGAACTTCCGGAACTCCTACCGGATCGACGAGCAGCAACTGCCCGTCGGGCTCGACACCAAGTATGCCAAGATCGATTCCTACACGACGTTCGACCTCAGCGTCGGGCTCGATACGGGCGATGCGTTCGGCACGATCGGCAAGAACATCTCGCTGATCTTCAGCATCCAGAACCTGTTCGACGCCGATCCGCCGCTGGTGATCAACCAGGCGGGCCTGGCGGGCAGCACGGTGCTGTTCGACCCGACTTACGGCAGCCCGCTTGGCCGGGTATTCCAGGTCCAGCTGGGCAAGAAGTTCTAGCCTCCAGCTTGCCGCGCTCCGGTCCTCCTGCCGGGGCGCGGCACTTCGTGGGAAGTGTCGGGATGGAATGCGCCATGCGCCGCTGGCGGCGCTCCTTGCCCAAGGTGACGCGGTAGTGCTGGCCACCGCGCGCGAATACCCGCATCCCGCCCGCACGGGTGCGACTTACATCAAGCCCGGAATGCTCTTGCGGACGTATGGCGTGGAGAGCCCCGTGGAGGAGAGCCACAGGTGAATGAAATGAGTTCCACGCCCCCCATCGCAGCCGCCGCCGATCCATGGCCGTCGGCACGACAGGCCTACACAGCAGCGTGGATCCTCGCCATCGTGCAGATGTGCTCGCTGTTCAACAACGGCGTGACGACCCTGCTGGTCGAACCGGTAAAGCGGGACCTGCAACTCACCGACATGCAGATGAGCTACCTGCTCGGCTTCTCGGTGGTGCTGTTCTACGCCTTCGTGGGCATTCCCGCGGCGCGGCTGGTCGACCGGCATAACCGCAAGTGGCTGATGGTCGGCTCTATCGGGGTGTGGAGCGCAGCCACTGCCGCGTGCGGCGTGGCGTCGACGTTCTGGCAGTTCTTTACCGCCCGCTTCTGGATCGGCACTGGCGAGTCCATCAACGGGCCGCTGTCCTACTCGCTGCTCGCGGACTACTTCCCGCCGGACAAGCTGCCTCGCGGTATCGCCATCTATAACGCTGGCATGCAGTTCGGCGTGGCACTTTCGCTGATTTTCGGCGCTGCGCTGCTGCAACTGCTTGCGCCCTATCCACCCATCGAAGTGCCAGTGTTCGGCGCGCTGGAAGACTGGCAGGTGGTGTTCATCGCCACCGGGCTTATCGGCGTTCCGGTCGCGCTCCTGATGATGCTGGTGGCGGAGCCCAAACGGCGCCGCCTCGTGAAAGTGGGCGGGCCGCCAGCCGTGCAGGGGGGAGCAAGGCTGCGCGAGGTGGTTGCCTATCTCTGGGCGAACCGCCGGGTCTATGGCCCGATGTTCCTCGGCCTCTCGTTCACCTCGATCCACATGATGGGCCTCGGCTCGTGGGTGGCCGCATTCTACACCCGGACGTACGGGTGGGATCCGGCGCAGGTCGGCTATTACACGGGGACGCTCAACCTTGTCCTGGCAGTGCCCGGCCTGATCGGCGCGATCCTGCTCAACGACTGGTTCCGCAAGCGCGGCCATGCCGATACCAACATGCGGGTCATGGCGCTCGGTCTTACCGTCGCCTGCCCGTTCGTGATCGCGGCGCCGCTGATGCCTTCTCCGTGGCTTGCGATGGCGATGTTCGCTGCCGGGCCGGCGATCATGCTGGTGGCTGCGCCTTCGCTGAACACGGCGCTCCAGATCATCACGCCGAACGAAATGCGTGGGCAGATGACGGCGATCTACCTGTTCATCGTGCTCGCCGCGAGTGCAGGCATCGGGCCGACGTGGATGGCGTTCCTGACGGAGCACGTCTTCGGCGACGAATCCCTGTTGCGCTATGCGATTGCAACTTCGGCAGCGATCCTCTTCCCCGCGACGGCGATCTGCTACTGGGTCGGCCTGCGGCCTTATCGTGAACGGATCCTCGCAATGCGTGCGGAAGGCGCGCCGGTCTGAGGCGATGAGCGATCGGCCCGCCACTTTCGTGCTGGTGCACGGCGCGTGGTGCGGCGGCTGGATCTGGCGCAGGGTCGCCGACCTGCTCACGGCCCGCGGGCATCGCGTGTTCGCGCCGACGCTCACCGGCCTGGCGGACCGATCGCATCTCGCCGGGCGGGATGTCGGTCTCTCCACCCACGTGCAGGACGTATTGAACATGCTGGCGTGGGAGGAACTGCGGGACGTGGTGCTGGTGGGCCATTCCTACGGCGGCATGGTCATTACGGGCGTGGCAGAGGCGGCTCCAGCCGGCGTGATCCACGCACTGGTCTATCTCGACGCATTCCTGCCGGAGAACGGCCGCTCGCTGGCCGATTACGCACCACTCCCGCCAGTGCATGACGGGATGGTCTCGCCAATCCCGGCGGCTCCCCCGCGCACCAACGCTGCCGATGCAGAGTGGATGAACCGACTGCGTACACCGCAGCCGCTGGGGACGTTCACCGAGCCGGTCCGGCTCACCGATGGACTCGATCGGGTAGCGAGCAAGACTTACGTGCTTGCGGCGGGATACGATTACGGGGTGCTCGGCCAGTTCGCGGAACGGGCGCGGATCGACACGGCCTGGCGCTATCACGAGTTCGATTGCGGGCACGACGTCATGCTCGCGCGCCCGCAGGAAACCGCGGATGTCCTGCTTGCGGCGGCACTGACATGATAATCAATTCAATGTCGGCACTATTTTGCAGGGCCGTGCCTTGCGAATTCGGAGCCAGAGAGCTGGCGCATGACCGGCGTCCCGTGGAGTTCCGCCAGGAAGAGCGGACCCCGTTTATGGAGAGAGAACAGCCGTGACTGGAAATGTCATCGAACGGCCTGCCGAGATTGAAACCTTCGTGCGCTACACGGAGCCTACTGCGGACGGCGGCTGGATCGAGCGGAACGGTAGCTATTCCTTCGGGATGGAGGACCACCCGGCGACGGTGCGCAACGCGCGCCTCGTGGATACTTCGTTCAAAACGCACGGCTTCGCGCTGGTCCGCGACCCGGTGGACATCGACTTCAGCGACCAGCAGGATTTCGAACAGCGTTATTACCCGCACGTCAGCGAGCTGGTGAAGAAGCTTACCGGCGCGAGCGAAGTTCTGGCCTTCATGGGCATCTGGCGCGGCGGTGAGGATGACAAAGGCGGCGGCCCGGCGCTGAGCGCACACGTCGATTTCAACGCCGAAGCCATGCGGATGCACCTCAGCCGGATCGCGCCCGGGCGCGACGAGGAGTTCGCACGCAAGCGGCTGGTGAACATCAACGTTTGGCGCGGCACCAAGCCGGTAGAGAACTCGCCGCTGGCAGTTTGCGATGCCCGCTCGGTAGAGAAGGGCGACTTCCTGCGGGTGACGTTCGGAAGGCCCGAAGGCGGCTTCAAGGAAGGCATGCCCGCCGGGCTGAACATGGCGTTCAACCCGAAGCACGAGTGGTATTATTTCCCCGACATGCAGCCGGACGAGGCCCTCGTATTCCGGCTATTCGACACTGCAAATCCGGATTGGCAGATGACGGGGCATACCGCCATCGTCGACCCCACCAGCCGCCCCGATTCCCCGAAGCGGGAGAGCTTCGAAGTGCGCACGATCGCGGTGTTCGACGAATGATCAGGACTGGGTCGGCCTTCGATGACCGAGAGGCGCGGCCGGCCCGCATTTCCACGAACCATGTCCCCAGTTTCCAAGCCATGAGGTTGGCCCGATGAAAAAGACTTTCTTTGCTCTCGTTCAACGCACCGAGGCGTGGGACCACACCAGGGAAGCGCACGAGCAGGACGGGTTCGCCGATCACGCGGCCTACATGGGCAAGCTCGAGCAGGACGGCGTGATCGCCTCCGCCGGGTTGCTCGCGGAATCGAACGACATCGTGTTCGTCATGCTCGCCGACAGCGAACAGGAGGTGCGCGCGCTCTTCGCGCAGGATCCCTGGCAGCAGGACGGCCACGCGCGGCTGGTGCGCCTCGAGGAGGCCCACTTCCGCATCGGCGCGCCAAAGGGCGCGGAATAACCGCTCAAGTTTCCCGGAGTTTTCAGCATGCAGGTTTTCGTATTCGACTGGACCGCTTACGGCGAAAGCGTCGACAAGTTTCGCGTCGACGGCGAGATGCCGCGGCTGGTGAAGGAACACTTCGAGCCGCAGGTCGCGGTCGACACCTACAAGAACCACGTCGAAGCATGGATCGAGCTGGAGAAGGCCGGTTTCGACGGTGTCGCGATCAACGAGCACCACGGCACGCCGTTCGGACTTGGCAATTCGCCGAACCTCATGGCCGCCGCGCTGTCCCAGCTCACCAGCCGGCTCAAGATCCTGATCTACGCCAACCTGCTGCCGATCCACGAGCCGCTGCGGCTGGCCGAGGAACTGGCGATGCTGGACTGCATGACCAATGGCCGCCTGATCGCGGGCGTGGGTCGCGGTGCGCCGCGCGAATACCGCATCTTCAACGTGCCGATGAGCGAGTCACGCGGCCGCTTCAACGAGGCGTTCGACGTCATCCAGGGCGCGTGGACGCAGGACCGCTTCTCGTATGACGGTGAGTTCTACAAGTTCGATGACGTGTCGATCTGGCCGCGCCCGGTCCAGCAGCCGCACCCGCCGATCTGGGTGCCGCTGACCGGCTCGAAGGAAACCATCGAATGGGCGGCCGAGCATGACGCCGCCATCACTCCCGGCGTGTTCCGTGGGCCGATGCGCGAGGACACGATCCGCTACTTCGCCGAATGCCAGGCAAAGTACGGACGCAAGGTCGATCCCAACAAAATCAGCGTGATGGTCGACTGTTATGTGGCGGATTCGAAGGAGCAGGCCATCGAGGAGTACGCCGAGTACCTGATGTACCTGTTCAACACCCTGCTGCGTTACGACCAAGTCTGGCAGGATGACGTCAAGAAGGGCAAGTACTACAGCTCGACCGCTTTCGAGCACCTCCGCGAAGGCGCCAAGGGCACGCTGGCCGAGGATAACACCGTGTTCAACGAGTGGGACATGGAGATGGTGCGGGCGGCCGCCGAGCACATGCCGATCGGCTCTGCAGACGAAATCGTCGAGCGGATCATCGACGAGTGCAACGATGCCGGCGCGAACAACGTGCTGCTGGTGTGCAATCGCGGCCACATTCCGCACGACATGTACCTCAACCAGATCCGCCGGATCGGCGAGGAAGTGCTTCCGCGCCTGCAGGCCCATAACGTGACGTTCGTGCCGCACGCACAGCAGCAGATGGCAGCGGAATAAGCGGTCAGCGCGGGCCAAAAGATCGCTTCGTGCGCGTTGGGGAGGATAGGGTCCACGTGACAGCAGAAGAAGGGCGCGACGGGTCCGCAGGGCACCACGTATTGCTGCGAGCCGGCTATAAACGCTGGCTCGTGGCGGTGCTGCTGCTGGTCAGCATCTTCAATTTCGCGGACCGTGCGATCCTTTCCGTCCTTGCGCAGCCGATCAAGGAAGACCTGCACCTTACCGATACCGACCTCGGCCTGCTGCAGGGGTTGGGCTTTGCGATCCTCTACTCCATCCTGGGAATACCGATCGGCCTGCTGGCCGAGCGCGTGAACCGCACGCGGCTGCTCGCTCTCTGCGTCGGCGCGTGGTCTGCGATGACGGTGCTGTGCGGGTTCGCCACGAACTTCATCACCCTGCTTCTCGGACGCGTAGGCGTCGGGGTCGGCGAAGCGGGCGCAGTGCCGATCACCAACTCGCTCATTTCAGATCATTTCGAAGCGCGCCGGCGCGGATCTATCCTCGCGATTACCCTGCTCGGCGCGCCGCTCGGTTTCCTGCTCGGGCAGTCGGTCGGCGGCCTCGTCGCCAGCGAATGGGGCTGGCGAACCGCGTTCTACGTCATGGGAGCCCCCGGCGTGCTGCTGGCGGGGCTGATTTTCCTCACCCTTCGCGAGCCGCCGCGCGGATTGGTCGAAGGTGTGGCCACGGCCTCCACGACTCCGGCTCCATCCTTCCCGCAAGTCCTTCGGTACCTTTGGGCCAAGCCGACCTACCGGCACCTGCTGACCGCCTACGTGGTTGCATCGTTCCCGATGAACGCGGTCGCGAGTTTCGTGCTGCCATTCTACCTGCGCGGCTTCGATGTGCCCCTGGCCACGCTGGGGGTCTTGTTCGGGATGGTGAGCTTCCTGTCGAACGGCATCGGGATGCTGCTCGGCGGCTTCGGTATCGACCGGCTTGCCCGGAACGATCCTCGGTGGAGCCTGCGCGGCCCGGCGATTGCCTTGACGCTGTGTGTCCCGCTCTATCTCGGGGCGTTCCTCAGCACGGACATCTACGTGTCGCTCGCCTTCGTGTTTGCCGGCAACCTCATGCTGTCTTCCTCCATGGCTCCTACGATGGCCACCATGCAGAACCTCGTCGGGCCGCGCATGCGGGCGACAACTTCGGCGATTACCGCCCTCGTCATCGGCATCGTCGGGGCAGGGCTCGGACCCACGGTGGCGGGTATCCTTAGCGACAACCTGGCCGTACGCGCCTTCTCCGGCGGCGACTTCATCGCCAGCTGCCCGGGTGGGCGTGGGCCGGATGGCCCCGGAACCGCGCTCGACATCGCGTGCCTTGCCGCGTCCACCGAAGGGGTGCGATGGAGCCTGATCCTGCTGCTCGGCGTGTTCCTCTGGGCGGCGATGCACTACCTGTTCGCTTCCAGGCGCCTGGCGCAAGACCTCTACGATCCGGCTCGCGAAGGGGCCGGGGCGGGAGCGGCCCGCGTGGCGCAGTAAGTGCTAGAGGGGCCGGGTCCGGCTCATTTCGACCAGCACGCGCGACGATAGCCGCTTCGCATCTGCGAGGGACAGGGCGTCCTCCCCGTCGAGCCGATTGAGCAACGTGCGCAGCAGCGAGAAATACTCGGCCTGCACGTGCGCGGGCAGTCGCTCCATCAGGGCGGGATGGAAGCGGGCCTCGTAAGCGGCGAGGCAGCGGGAGAACAGGTCGATGATCGGGCTGTCCGCCAGTTCCGACACGCACTGGACCAGCTTGAGCAAGTCGCAGCGGTCGATCGGGTCCTGTCGTTGCACGCGGTCGAGCAGCGTCTCCAGCCGCGCGCGCTGGCGCTTGTCCGCGCGGCTGAGGGCGAGGGCAGGGACGAAGCGGTTGAGCTGGAACAGGATCGTGCCCGCTGTCAGCGGATCCATCTTCTCGCCGATCAGGTAGGCGAGCATCAGCCGGATGCTCCCCGTGCCGCGCGGCTTGCGGATCACCAGACCATTGCCCCGGCCGCGGCGCCCTTCGATCAGCCCGATGTCCTGCAACTGCCGGACGGCCTGCCGGAACGTCGCCCGGCTCACGCTGTAGCGTTCGCACAGGTCCCACTCGGATCCGAGGAGCTCACCCGCCTTGCCGTTTTCGCGGATCTCGGCGGCAAGCTTGCGGGCGACGAGCGTGGACAGGGTCCGGTCGTCGGCCTGCCGTCCCGTCTCGATTGCGGGCAGCGGGGTCGATCGGCCTTCCTGTCGCAGGTGGCCATTGAGCGAAGCATTCAACGCCCCCACGATCTGGGCGGCGGCATCGGCATTGCCCGTGGCAAGGGCCTTGCACAGCGCGAGCCGGCTTTCGTCCGCCGGTTCGCCTTCGTCAGCGCTTCCTTCGGTCGCGAAATCGGCGGTGAGGTCATTCAGGCAATGGACGAAAAGCTCGAGAACCGGCTCGTCCGTCAGCCGCGCAAGCTCTGCCCGCAGGCGCAAGTGCCAGTCGAGCCCGCTGCCCGCGACGACCACCCTTTCGATGCGTTCCCGGGGCAGGCGCATCGATGCAACACGGCCCGCGACCATCAGGTCGATGCTCTCGCGTGCGTCCTTCAGGTGGGCTGCGTCGATGCCGGTCATGCGGAAGTAATTGGCCAGTTCCACGCCGATGGTCTGGCATTGCGGCCGGGTGACGACGAATCCACCGCAGGGCCCCGGGCGCAGACGGCCCAGCCCGCGCCGCTCCAGCAAGGCGACCGCCTCACGAGCAGCCGCGCGACCGGCGCTATAGCGTTCAGACAATTCACGGAGCGAGCCCATCACGCCGCCCGGAAGGATGTTACTCGATGCAATATCGTCTTCAATGCGGCGAGCCAGCGTCTCTGCTAGACGGGCTTTACTTGCTTCTTCACTGGTTGAAGCCGAATAAATTCTTTCCGCAATTGTCATTTTGTCCTCTCCGCCGTCCCGATCCAAAAAAATTAGACGGTCCGACAGGTATTTTTTCTAAAACTGTAAAAGGTGAGCGTCTCTTTCTGTATTCCCCACCAAGGCGCTCTTTCGTGGAAGATGCGTGGCATGGTCTAAGTTGTCAATCATCCTTAAGGGCACATGCTTTCGTAACCCGACCTGAATTGGCATCGATGTGGCGGAGCGGTTTCCGGTTATCGACGACGCCCGCGGGAACGTCGGCTATCGCCCCGCGTGATGGCCCCCGTTTGAATAACTATTCCCGGCATGGCTGCCGCCCATGACATTTTCCTCCGGTCAGGGGCGGTGGGGCTCCGGCGTCGATGAGGAACAGCGCGTGGAGTTTCGGGCGGGTTTCCCCCGTATCGCTCGGCGAACTGACGGGCCCGGGGTCGTAACGGCCTGAATTTGCCCTCCATTATCGACGCCGGATCGCCGGGCACGGGAGATGCCTGGAAGGACAGTGAGGGGAGGAAAACTATGGCTCTCGTTTCGATGAAATTGCGCGGGAAAGCCGGCGCAAGGCTGCTTTACGCGGTGTCCGCAATGGCACTGGCCTGGCCGGCTGCGGTGCAGGCGCAGAATGAATCCGACACCGTCGATAACGATCGCGAGATCATCGTTACCGCGCAGTTCCGCGAGCAGCGGCTCCAGGATACGCCTATCGCGATCACCGCGATCACGGGCGAAGCGCTCGAGAGCAAGGGGATGAGCAGCGTGGCGGATGTCGCCAGTGTCGCCCCGAACGTGACCATATCGCAGGGCGGCGCGGCATTCTCCGGCGCGGCCGTGTTCATTCGCGGCATCGGCCAATACGACTCCAACTTCGCGCTCGAACCGGGCGTCGGGATCTACATCGACGACGTTTATCACGGCGTGATGGTCGGCTCGATGTTCGACCTGCTCGACCTCGACCGCGTCGAGATCCTGCGCGGGCCACAGGGCACGCTGGCGGGCAAGAGCTCGATCGGCGGCGCGGTGAAGCTTTTCTCCCGCAAGCCGCAGGGCGACGGCTCGGGATATATCTCGGCCACATACGGCAGCTATGACCGGATCGAACTGAGGGCGGCTTACGACATTGGCTTGTCGGACAACGCCTTCCTGCGCGTTTCCGGCTTCACCAAGCACCGCGACGGCCATGTGAAGATCCTGGACTTCGCCTGTGACCGGCCGGCGAACGTCCTGCCCGGCGATCCGCCGACGCAGGCCAATGGCGATGACTGCAAGCTTGGCACGCTGGGCGGGATCAAGTCTTCGGGCATCCGCGCGGCGTTCCGCTTCGTCCCGTCGGAAGACCTGGAAATCAATCTCTTCGGATCGATCATTCGTGACGATTCTGAACCAGCGGGCATCGAGCAGACCTCCACGCCGGAGCCACGCTTCCTGCCGGACCGCAACTACGTGTTCTACGGCACCTATAACGCCATCACCGGGTGGTCGATCCGTCCCGAAGCCAAGACGCATTCGGAATCCGTCGGCGGCCAGATCGACTGGGATGTCAGCGACAACCTGCGGCTGACTTCGATCACCGCCTACGAGAACATCCTGTCCGAGTGGGCGCAGGACCTCGACGGCACGCCGCTCGGCGACTTCCTCACTTTCAACCGCTCGCCCTATCACCAGTTCAGCCAGGAACTGCGGCTTAGCGGCGAGGCAGGGAATGGGTTCGCCGAATACACGATCGGCGGTTACTACTTCGACAGCAAGGGATACGTCGCGGCCCGGACCTACTCGTTCCCGGCGCTCAACTGGATCCAGGACGATCCGGTGACGAACGAGAGCAAGTCCGTCTTCGCGCACCTCGTCGTGCATCCGGTGCCGAACATGAGCCTGATCGGCGGCATCCGCTACACGGACGACAAGAAGACCTACCAGTTCTCGCGCATCAATCCCGATACGGGTCTTCCGGCTGACATCACCGGCGTGCTCGAAGGCGTGAAGGGCACTTACGCGGGCGATTCCTGGGATTATCGCCTTGGCGTCGACTACCGCTTCAGCGACCAGCTGATGGTCTACGCGAACTTCTCGACCGGTTACAAAGGCGGCGGTATCAACCCGCGGCCGTTCATTCCGCCGCAGACCGTCCCGTTCAACCCGGAGCGGCTGAAGGCCTACGAAATCGGCTTCAAGAGCGATTTGGCCGGCGGTGCAGTTCGGCTGAATGCCGCCGCGTTTCTGAACAAGTACCGCGGCATCATGCTGGTCGACACTAATGGCTACCCGGGCGAACCGACCGATCCGGACTGGTTCCCGCTTTCGGCCGTGCCGTTCAACGCCGGCAATGCCGACATCAAGGGCGTCGAGGTGGAAACGGTGCTCGAGCCGGTGCCCGGGCTGCTCTTCTCGGGCTCACTGAGCTACCTCGACTTCGAGTACACCAAGCTCGATCCGAACGCGATTGCGTCAGGCGTTACGCTGGACTCGACGACGCCGTTCTCGCCGAAGTGGAAGTGGTCCGCGCAGCTTTCCTACGAAATCCCGCTGGGCAACGGCGCGACGCTCACGCCGCTGGTCTACGCCGACTTCATGGACGACCTCTACGCGGACTTCGTGAACGCGCCGACGAACTTCGTCGACAGCCGCACGGTGCTCAACGCCAACCTGGCCTATCGCACTGCCGACAAGGACTGGGAGATCATCGCCGGCGTCACGAACCTGACGGACAAGCACTATTACACGGCAGTGTTCGACATCTCCGCCGTGAACGGGACGGCGTCACAGGTCGTGGCGCGGCCGCGCGAGTTCTTCGTCAGCTTGCGTCGGAACTTCTAGGGGGAGGGAGTGCCGCCACCCAGTTGATGAGGGGTGGGTGGCGGCATTTCACGCCCGTTTGATGAGCGGCGTTACGCGCCTGCCATGAGCTGGACCAAGTCGCCGATGGCGTCCTCGCTCTCGATGGCCAGAACCCGTTCGGCGATCTCGTCGGCCCGCGCGCGCGAAACCGCGCCGGAAAACTCCACCTGTTCGTGGAACTTTGCCAGCACGTCCACCTCTGTCGAAGGGGAGCGCGACGGGTGGCGGTTGGTCACACCGGAGTGGCTGGCGGTAAGGTGCCGCCCATCGGCCAGAGTCATTTCTGCCTCGATCGGCATTCCACCGCCATTTGACGGCGCAAGCACCAGCTTTTCCAACAGCGCGGCGATCTGCGGCGAATGGATCGCTTCCCGGCTGTAATGTTCCTGCCGCGTCCGTCCGCGCAGGATTGCGTTGGCGATCTGGTAGCGCAGGCTGAAATTGGCGCGGGTGTGATCGTCGCGTGCCGGGGCGAAGGGCAGGGCCAGCGCGGTGCCGAGAATGAACTCGGGCATCCGGACCGTGACCTGGATGACCTGTTCCGGAGAGAACTGCTCCCCACCGCACATCTCCAGTGCGCACTCCATCGGCGCCTGCGTGGCCGCGCAGGATGGATAGGGCTTGAAGTACTCCTCGCCGTAAAAAGCCTGTCCCAAACCCTTGGTCAGGATGTCCGGGTTGATGCAGCCGGTCGTGAACTGGCCGAAGAAGCCGTAACCCGCGCCCAGTGCGTCGCCGATTGCGGGCCATGCGCCCGTGGATGCCAGGTGCGCCGCAAAGATACCGTTCCGCGCGGCGTGGCCGCCGACCAGCTTCCACGCGGCAATACCGTCCCACACCGACTGTGTGGTGCCGCAGGTCATGTCGACGGCGTGGCCCATGGCATCGCGTGCCTGCAACGCGTCCAGCCCCATGAGCCGTGCCGCGATGGCCGCGGCGGGGATGGTGGTGAAGATCGAGGATGCATCCCATCCGGCGCCAAGGTCGAGCCCCGACGCCGCGAGCATCCGCGCGGCAAGATCATCCCCCACGATCAGCGCGCCAAGGAAGTCCCGCCCGCTGAGGTTGCGTTCTTCGGCGACCGCCAGTGCCGTCATGCAGGTGGTGGGGGAGTTGTGCGATCCGATGGCCACGCCATCGACCATCACCGTCATCACTTCGAAATCGTACGAGCGCGAAATGACTGCGTTGGCGAGGGCCGCATCCCCGGCGGAAAGCTTCGTCCCGAAGCCGATGACCGAAGCGCGCGGGGCCGATCCCGATGCCTGCAGGCAGCGAACCAGCGCTTCGTTGCCCTCGCCGGGAATGCCACCGAGCGCGCAGCCGAACAGGTCGAGCACGCGCGGCCTGGCCTTGGCCACGGCTTCCTGCGGGATCGCTTCGAACGGCGTGGTCGCCACGTGGGCCGCGATCGCGTTCATCGTTGCCGGTTCCGCGGCGCTCGCGCCACCACGCTCTTCGGCATAGCGGAACGCTACCTTCGGCGGCTCGTGCCTTTCGTCCCGTGCCTCCCGGTCTGCGGCCACGGCCTGGTCCGCATTGTCCATTCCCAGATCCTTTTATTTCT
>Ga0182738_1002976_pt1 | contig 19678 bp, 14 predicted proteins | sample eDN5th30CBELigMG_FD_128876 | JGI IMG/M metagenome (GOLD analysis project Ga0182738, IMG submission 128876) | Enriched Miracle-Growth compost microbial communities from Emeryville, California, USA - eDNA 5th pass 30_C BE-Lig MG (version 2)... ... | reverse complement strand
CCGACATCCTTGTGATGGACCGTCCGTTCATGCGTGACGGAGAACAGGTCAACATCAAAGCACTTGCCTTCGACTCGATCGAAACTACTGGCATGATCATCTGGATACCATATGCCTATGAAGTCACCCGTGGCATCATAAATTCCTGCCCGAAATGTGAGCAGAAGAAGCAGCAAGAATCAGCCCCCTACTGTTACAGCATGAATTTGAACCGGGAGACCTGACTTCTGTTCGCAGACCCTGTTACCTATATATGCATGAAAACCCTGTAGGCCGGTCATTGACCCGCGCTGACCAACTCACACTCTGCTAACCCGACCTGCGCCTGAGCGTCTGGTTTTCGATAATTCGACGGGCAGCAAAGGGTCGTAAGCAGCCTTTTTCTTGAGGCAGCTACCGGCCAGAAGCAGTTCCCGCAAGACATTGCTTCAGGCTGGGAACCGAAACCCAGCGAGGCGAGTTGTCAACTGGTAATCTTCAGGTCTTCGAGCAACCAACTGCGACTACAAACCTAGCTAAATGACAGGCCGTCTACTGGTGAACTTCAAGTACCGTTCAGGCGCCGCTGCCCTGCGTGGCCTGTCGGATGGCACCTGTTACTTCGCCCACGCGGGCGAGCTGAATGACTCACTGGAAGCCAAGTTCGCTCCGGCAGAATCGTTCTCTTACACCCGGATCTTGGCACAGACGCTCACAGAACTGGCAGCTCAACGCAAGGAGCCTGCTAGGTATGAGCCCGAAGAAAAAAATGCTGACATCTTCTCGAAACTGATCCGAGAGGAGGATAAGATCTTCGAGGCTAATTGCCAGCGCGTGGGCATCTTCTCCGGTACCAAGCGCCCCGATAACCAACCCATGTGGGCCTACTATTGCAATGACGGGCGCGGTGTGTGTTTCGAGTTTGAGTGGTCCTGGGAGGTGCTCAAACGGTTCAGTCTGAGGCCTACATTTGTCCACTATACTGACCAGCCGCGCGTCCATGACCGCTTTGAGGACATGCGCGAGGAACTGCTCGTCTTGGGGGACAAGCACCCGGACTGGACCGTGGAGCAACTTTACGAGTACTCGCAAACCCAAGAATTTATTGCAGGATGGATTGCACGCTCAATGTCACGCGCTGTATCCACCAAGCATTCCGACTGGGCGCACGAACACGAGTTGCGGATGCTGAGTCCCAGGGCCGGTCCATTGCCAATTCTGAAGCAAATCCTTAAACGGGTGTACTTCATTCGTACGGACTTCCCCGAATGGGGGCCCATCATGATGCTCCTGCATCAGCTCTATCCAGACGTGAAAATGGCACGAGTGACGTTCAGTCATACAGAGCCGCTGGTATCGATTCAGAACTTGGAAGCGAAGCTTGTCTCAATCACGCAGTCAGCCGATGGCTTTACGTGAGTCAGACAAGGTGGCCAGCGATGATCAGCAGACGACTACCTAAACTCAAAAGGGATAGGCGATCCAGGGCTGGCGTGAAGTATTTGGCCGGTATGTGCTACCCCTCATGCTCTACACACTACGGATGGGGTGACCGCTTTGGCTGTAAAAAAGATACTGATAAATGCCCGTCGAACGGCAGCCATGGGTCGGGAGCGGTCATTCTGCTACAACGTGCAGAACGGTCCCAACGGCTCGAAAGTGAGAGTCAACGATACGTTTGTGACTGGGGAAAGCGCCCAGGGCAGGTTACGGGCTGCTTGCAGAACGCAGTCCCCTTGGCACTCTCATGAGACATCTTTTTGGGTTCAGCATAGAGCGCGTTATCTCATCCCGTCCGGTATCGGCACGTCTGCTCTCTGCGTCCAAAACCGTCCAAGGGAAGCCAAGTCTTTGAGGGGTAGTTTTGGGAGTATGCGAGCATCCGAAAATCCGAAAAACCCAAGCTTCATGCGGCTTTCACGCAACAATAGGAATGACACCCTCCCGCCAACGAATATAAAGCCCCTGTTTTTTCAGGGGCTTTTTTCATTGGACTCCCGCTGCGGCGTACCCTTGTCCGTCAGATTCCGCCAAGTTTGCGTCGATACGTTGCCAGCATGGCAAATCACTCGTCGGGGCAGCCCACGCAGGCCGTAGCGGATCATTGCATTTCATCACTTCCGCCCGCTCCTTTTCCGGCGCACATTGCCGTGGGCGCAGAGACCGCGCCCGGCAACCACGGGAGTCATTTCATCATGCGCATCCATCAATCCTTGGCCGCGGCCTGCATGGCAGCAGCAACAATGCTCGCTGCCGGGGCGCACGCCCAACTGCTCGACTCGGTCAAGGGCGCCCTGGGCGGCGGCCAAGCCGGAACATCCATGCCTGACCTGGGATCGGTCGGCACCGGCAACGTGGCAGGCGTCGTCAGCTATTGCGCCAAGAACAACTACCTGGGCGGCGACGCGGCCAGCGTCAAGGACAAGCTCATCGGCCAATTGGGCGGGGAGCAGCAGGCCCAATCCGATCCCGGCTACAGGGAAGGCCTCGGCGGGGTGCTGGGCGGCCAGAGCAGCAGCAAAATGGACCTCGGCGGCGGCGGGGGCCTCAAGGATCAGATCACCCGCAAAGTCTGCGACCAGGTGCTCGAATACGGCAAATCCCTGATCTGACGGAGCTGCCGCGGGAAGGCGCCAGGGTCCAGGCGCCTTGGCGGCGGGCCGGCACAAGCCTCCGGAGCCGCCCCGCATTCCCCCCGGGGCCAGGCAAGACCATCCGGGCGCGGCCTGTGCCTCGAAGGCATGCCCGACGCGCATCCGTAAGTCCTGGAATCCGCATGCATGCCGGATTTCAGGGCTTGCCGCCATTCTTGCGGCCCCTGCCCGTTCCGGGCAATAATTGATATCGATTCCTATTCAATATTACTTGCCTTCGGCCAGCGGAGGCCATGCGGGTATCGCCGTGCCAGACCAGGCATCTCCCCTCAATGTCGAAGCGCTCTATTGCGACCACCACGGATGGCTGCAGGGGTGGCTGCGCCGCAAGCTCGGCAATGCCTTCGATGCGGCCGACTTGGCGCACGACACCTTCCTGAAACTGCTCGGCGAACGCAAGATCGCTGCCCTGCGGGAACCCAGGGCCTATCTGGCGACCGTCGCCCACAGCCTGGCCGTCAATCTCTGGCGCCGCCAGGAAATCGAGCGGGCCTACCTCGATACGCTGGCCGGCCTGCCCGAAAAATCGTTCCCACCGCCGGAGACCCGCGCGCTGGTGCTGGAAACGCTTTGCGAACTCGATGCGCTGCTGGACCGGCTCAATCCCAAGGCGCGCAGCGCTTTCCTGTTTGCCCGGCTCGACGGGCTGACCTACGGCGAGATCGCGGCGCGGCTGCAGGTCTCCGAGCGCATGGTCAAGAAGTACATGGCGCAAGCCATGCTGCACTGCCTCGCATCCGGGCTGTCGCCGGATGCGCCGCCGGCCCGATGAGCCGCGCGGACGCCGGCCCCGCCGCCGGGACGGCAGGCAAGATCGAATTCCGCATCCTGCAGGAAGCGGCGGAATGGTTCGCCGTGCTGAGCTCCCAGGAAGCGGGGGATGACGCCCTTGGCCGCTGGCGCAGCTGGCTGGCCGCCGATGCCGGGCACCGGGAAGCCTGGGCGCAGGTGGAAGCCATCAGCGGGAAGTTCGAGCGCCTGCCTGCCGGCGACAAGCCGGCGGCGCACCGCGTCCTGGACGCGGCTTCCGGGCGGCAAGCGGCGCGGCGCCGCGCCTTCGGCATGCTGGCGCTGCTGTGCGGCACCGGCATAGGCGCAGGGGCGCTGACGCGGGCCACGCCATGGCGTGCCTGGATGTCGGCTTATCGAACCGGCACGGGGCAAAGCCGGGAAATCCACCTGGCAGACGAAACCCGCATCTGGCTGAACACGGCCTCCGCCATCGACGTGGACTACGACGCCACGCTGCGTCAGGTCATCCTGCGGGCCGGGGAAATTCTCGTCCAGACCGCACCGGATACCGCCGCCCCGCCGCGCCCCTTCGTCGTCGACACCCTCCAGGGGCGGCTGCGCGCGCTGGGCACGCGCTTCAGCGTGCGGCAGCTGGACGATGCCGGCATCGTCGCCGTCTTCGAGGGCGCGGTGGAAATCCTGCCCCGGGAATCGAACGGCCCGGACCGGATCGTGCGCGCAGGGGAGCAGGCGCGGTTCACGGCGGACCGATCCCGGCCCGCCGTGCCGGCCGAGGCCCGCCGGCAATCCTGGATGCAAGGCCTGCTGGTCACCGAGGACATGCGGCTGGAAGACTTCCTGTCCGACCTGTCGCGCTACCGGCATGGCTACCTGGGCTGCGACCCTCGGGTCGCCGACGTGCGCATCGTGGGTGCCTATGCCCTGGCCGACACCGATCGCGTGCTCTCGGCCCTGGAGGCGACCCTGCCAGTCCGCGTGCGTTCGCCCCTGCCCTGGTGGACGGTCGTCGAGCCGCGATGATAGGCCGCTCCCAGCCTTTCCGGAAATTCTTCCCGGGGATGGTTCCCCTTTTGCCGGGTTCGATTGTCATACAGGGTGACCCCCACCATCCTGCAATCGACCAAAAAGGGTTTCCATGCACTTGCCACACCTTCGCGACGCCGCAACGTCCAGCGGCCCAGCCGCCGGGCACGGCTGCCGGCCCGCCCATCGCGCACCCCTTGTTGCGCACGCATTGCTGCTGAGCCTATCGGCATCGACCCTTGCGATGGTCGCGGCCACGCCGGCCCATGCCGGGAACTCCGCGCAAGCCTCCGCTGCCGAGATGCAGTTCGCCATTGCGCCCGGGCCGCTCGGCCGGGTCGTCAGCCAGTTCGCGGCGCAAGCGGGCATCCAGCTCTCCGCCGACGCCGCGCTGACCGCGGATATGGCGAGCCCCGGCCTGAATGGAAGGTATTCCGTGCCGTCCGGTTTCGACGCCCTGCTGGCGGGCACCGGACTCGTCGCCGTGGACCGTGGGGACGGCGAGTACACCTTGCGCCGGGCGCCGTCCCAAGGCGGGACGAACGGGCAAGTGGCGACGTTGGCCGCGATCACCGTGCGAAGCCAGCAGGAGGCCACGGCCTACGATCCCGTGGCAGGCTACGTCGCGCAACGCTCCGCCACGGCGACCCGGATGGACACGTCCCTCAATGAAATCCCGCAGTCCATCGCCGTGATCGGCGCGCAGCAGATCCAGGATACCGGGACCCAGAATCTGATGGACGCCACCCGCTATACCGCGGGCGTGACCTCCGACATATTCGGCTCGGACAACCGCACGGATGCGATCTACGTGCGCGGCTCCAAGGCCCCGCTGCTGGAGAACGGATTGCGCAGCCTGCTGTCGCAGGAAGGGTATGCTCATTACGAGCCTTTTGCGTACGAACGCATCGAAGTGCTGCGCGGTTCGGCGGGCATGATCGCCGGGTCCAACCCGCCCGGCGGCATCCTGAACCTGGTGTCCAAGCGGCCGCTCGACCGGGCCGGGAACGAGGTGTTCGTCCAGTACGGCAGCCACGACCACAAGAAGATCGGCGCCGACCTCACGGGGCCGATGGACGAAGACGGGAAATGGCTCTACCGCGTGATCGCCGTGGGCCTGGACAGCAGCTCGCAGACCCATCGGACCAAGCGGGAGAACGCTTACGCAAAGCCGATGGTCACCTGGAACCCCACCCGATCGACCAGCGTGACGGCGTATGCCGAATACGCCAGGAACGAGATGAACACGGAGACGCCGTTCCTGCCGTACGAGGGCACCATCTTCGACAGGCCCATAGGCAAGGTGCCGGCCAGCATCTTCATCGGCGAGCCGGATTGGGACAAGACCGTCGGCACCCGGACCCGGGCGGGCTGGGAGCTCACGCAAAAGCTCGGCGAGGACTGGGAACTGAAGCAGCGGTTCCGGCACACCAGCACCGACTCCCACCTGCTGGGCATGTACGCCAACTGGTGGGACGGTTATTTCAACGAGGCCGGCGACCCCGATCCGAACGGGGAGTATCTGAAGCGCATCTGGTACGAGCGGCGCTACAAGATCGACCTGGCCAACACGGACCTGCTGCTCAACGGCAAGGCCAGGACGGGCAGCCTAGAGCACAACCTGCTGTTCGCGGGGAACTTCGACAAGATATCCACGCGCCAGGGCTCCGACGAAGGAGACTATCCGGCGCTCAATGTCTACGACCCGGTCTACGGGGCGGGGACCCGGCCGAGCCCCGCCACCCGCCTGACCAAGACCACGAACAAGACCTGGGCGCTGACCATCCAAGACCAGATAAAGATCGACGGCCGGTTCATCGTCAATCTCGGCCTGCGCTACGACAAGTTGTACAACTACGATTACGCGAACAGCCCCGCAAGCAAGCAGCAGGAGGACAACTACAGCAAGAGCATCGGCGTGCTGTGGCTGGCCGGCCACGGGTTTTCGCCGTACGCCAGCTACTCCGAGTCTTTCGAGCCCTATTACGGGATGAACCGCTTCGACGGCTCGCTGCTGCGGCCCAAGGATGCGAAGCAACTCGAAGCGGGATTGAAGTGGCAGAACGTCGACGGAACGCTGACGGCCAACATGGCGGCCTACAAGACGAAGTCCCGGAACATGCTGACGCTCGACCCGGCGCATCCCGGCTACTTCCTGCAGGCGGGCGAGCAGGAAGACAAGGGCTTCGAGCTGGAGCTGGCCGCCAGGCTCGGATACTGGGACATCATTGCCCAATACACGCACACGAAATCCGAGACAATCAAGGGCGACGCCCTGACCGGCAGCGACGTCGGCGTCCAGACGGAAGGCATCCCCAAGAACACAGCCTCCCTTTGGGCCGTGCACGATCTGGCGCCGCTGGGCCTGCCCAATCTGCGCGTCGGCATGGGCGCCCGCTATACGGACAGGATCACGAACGGGCTGTCGAAGGAGAACGGCGGCCTGAGCGTGCCGTCCAGGACCCTGTTCGACGCGATGGCGTCGTACGAGAACGGCCCGATCAGGCTGGCATTGAACGTCAACAACCTGACGAACAAGAAATACGTCTCCATCTGCGAATCCGGCGGCAGATGCTGGTACGGCAACGAACGCACCGTCATCGGCACGCTGTCCTACAAGTTCTGATCCGCTTATGATCATTGTTTTCGGCGAAGCCATCGTGGCCTCCTCATCGAGCAATCGCAGCCGCTGCGCGCGCTCCAGGGGCAAAGACGCGACGTAGCCGCCCCCCACCCATCCGCTGCTGCGCATCGTGTACGAGTTCGTCCACCCTCCCCGCGCCCTGCCTTCGAGCATGGATGCGCCAGCGTACCGATGGCGCATCCGGCCGGGCCACGGCCTGACGCTGGCCGGACCGCTGCACCGGCCGCCGAGCCGGCAGCGCCGCCGCACGATCCCGTGGGCGCAGATGCCCGGCCCCCTGCGGGATGCCCTGGCCCGCATCACGCAAGCCTGGGGCCAGGCGCAAGAGACGCCGGCCGACGAAGCCCCGCAGATGCCCACCGAGATCCTCGAGGTGGCGCACCGCACGCTGACCCTGATCGCCGCGGGGCCGGACTGGGGCATGGTGCTGCATCACAGCCGGGCCCGGCAGCGGCTCGAGACGCTCTGGAACTTCCTGGCCGAGCTCGAGAGCAGCCTCGATGCCCTGCCCGAGGCCTTCGTCCTGTTCGACCGCGACGACCGGCTGCTGCTGGCCAACGAGCAGTACTACGGCATGTACCCCGCGGCCGGCGCCATGGCGCACCGGGGCGTGCCGTTCACCGACATCGCGGCTCGATCGGTGCGCCTGGGTGAATTCGTCCTCAACGAAGACCCGCAGGCCTGGCTCAAACGCCGGGTCGAGTTCCATCGCAACGGCGTCGGCTTCTTCGAGCAGCGGCTGCAAAGCGGGCGCTGGATCCGCCTGAGCGAACGGCGCACGCGCTCGGGCGGCATCGTCAGCGTGCGGGTGGACATCACCCCGCTGAAAGAGCGCGAACGCGCCTTGCGCCGCGCCATGCGCCAGGCCGAGTTCACCTCCCGGTCGATGTCCCGTTTCCTGGCCGTATTCAGCCACGAGATGCGCAACGGCCTGAACGGCATCCTGGGCACCGCGCAGATGCTGGCGCTGGATGCGGCCACGACCGAGCAGCAGGTCCCGGCCCAGGCGCTGCTCGACGCCTGCACGCGGCTATCGGGCGTCATGACCGACCTGCTCGAATACCTGAAGAACGAAGCCAGCGGCGTCACCATCGTGCCGCGCGAGATGGACCCTCACCAGCCGCTGATCCAGGTCAGGACCGAGTTCTCGGCGCATGCCGAACGCCGCGGCCTGCAGCTGGTCTGCCTGCCCGCGGCCGACGCGCCTGCCATGGTGGTGGCCGACGCCGCCCGGATCACCCAGGTGCTGGCCAATCTCGTGAGCAATGCCATCAAGTATTCCGACCAAGGCCGGATCAAGGTATCGGCCAGCCATCGCGACGGCATGCTGCGCTACGAAGTCGTCGACGAAGGCCGGGGCATCGCCCCGGACCGGCTGGCAGGCCTGTTCGAATTCTTCGTCAGCAGTTCGCCCGACAACCCCGAAAGCACAGGCCTGGGGCTGGCGATCTCCAAACAGCTGGTCAATGCCATGGGCGGCGTCATCAGCGTGCGCAGCGAGCCTGGGCATGGCTCGCATTTCTGGTTCGACATCCCCGCGGTGCCGGGAGACTCGCCCGGGCCCGACCGCTCGGCGGCCTACACGGTGCCCGCCACCGGCCTGCGGGTCGGCATCGTCGACGACGACCGCCTGAACTGCTATGTCGCCGAGGATTTCCTCAGGCGCCTGGGCCACGTGCCGCACGTGCTGGCCAATGGCGATGACGCGCTGCATTCCGTGCGCGCGGATCGCCTCGACGTCCTGCTGCTGGACCTGTCCATGCCTGACGAGAGCGGTTTCGACATCGCGGCGCGGTTGCGGGCGGCAGCCGGCGAGCCCTATGCGCGGCTGCGCATCATCGCCGTCACCGGCAACATCCTGCCCGACACCCAGGAGCAGTGCGAGCGGGCGGGCATGGATGCAGTGATGCAAAAACCCCTGGGGCTCGAAGCGCTCGGCCGCGTGCTCTATGCCACGGTGCGCCGCCCCTCCCTGCCTCCCGCCGCGCACCTGCCCGCCCCAGCCGCCGAATCCCCCGGCAGCGTGCTGGACAGGCTGCGACGCGACATCGGCGAGCGGCGCTACGCCGATGCCTGCCGGAGCGCCCGGCGCCTGCTGCAGGACACGATCAGCGGCATTGAAGAGGATACGCACGGCTGGCCCACGCTGCTGCACCGGGTACAGGGCACCGCCGCCCAGCTGGGCTTCGTCGAGCTGGGCGAGGCGGCGCACGCGCTGGAAATGCTGTGCCGGACACAGCAAGGCCTGGCTGCGCGATTCACCGACGACTACAGCATCGAGGTCGCGCAACTGGACGTGCTGCGGCTGGCCAGGGCCGCGATCGACGTCCTGGACGCCTACGCCGTCACGCCGGTCAGCCCGAGCGCTCGACGCGGTAGCCGATCCCGCGCACGGTGACAATCAGGCCGCCGGCGCCCCGGCCCGCCGCGAGCTTGCGGCGAATGCGGCTGACCAGCGTATCCACCGCGCGCTCGGATTCGGGATCGGACTCCACCGATGCCGCATCGATGATCTGGCCGCGCGAGTAGACCCGTCCTTCTCCAAGCACCAGCAGCTGCAGCACTGCGTATTCCTGCGCGGTGAGCCCTGCGTCGCGGCCGCCCGCATCGCGCACCGTGCGCGTGACGGTATCCAGCGTCCACGGGCCCAGCACATGGCGCGCCGGCGCCCCGGCCTGGTGGCCGCGGCCGACCAGGTTCAGCACCCGGTAGCGCAATTCGCGGGGATCGAAGGGCTTGGCCAGGATATCGGCCGCGCCCAGTTCGAACGCCGCCAGGCGGGCATCCAGGGTGTTGCGCGCCGATACGACCATGACGGGCGCCGCATTGCGGCCGCGCAGCTTGCGCAGGATCGCCAGTCCATCCTCGTCGGGCAGGCCCAGATCCAGCAGGATGAGGCCATAGCGGCCTGTGGCCACCCGTCGCAGGGCCTCCTGTCCGCTGGATACGCATTCGGGCGTGAAGCCCTCGGACTCCAGATAGCCCGCCACGATGGCGCCGATGGTGGTGTCGTCCTCGACGATCAGGATGGAGAGGGCCATAGCCGGCCTTTTGGACAATAAATAGACAAATATCAGAATACATCAGGAAAATTCCGGCGTTTACATTTCCCCTGCACACACCACAAGGGGAATACACATGTCCGAATACCGTCTTCCGTCCGTTCCCGGCGCCGTCTCGCGCCGGCGCTTCCTGCGCGGCCTGGGCGCAGCCACCGGGGGAGCGCTGCTTGGCCCGGCGCTATCCCTGCCCGCCCGGGCGCAGGACTCGCTGTCGGGCGAGCTGATCGTCTCGAACTGGGGCGGCGACTGGAACAGCAACGTCGTCAAGTCCCTCGAGCAACCCGAACTGGAATCCAAGGGTCTGACCATCCGGCGCGACCTGGCCTCCGCACCGGCCCGCAAGACCAAGATCCTGGCCGAACGCAACCTGCCGCGCGGCACGATCGACGTGGCGCATTTCACCGATGCCGACGCCTACGAACTGCACCTGCAGGATGCGCTCGAGGAACTCGACTACAGCCGGATACCCAACGCCAAGCACCTGCTGCCCGGCATGCAGACGCCCTACTTCGTGCCTTTCGACACCAGCGGGGTGGTCATCATCTACAACACCGACAGGATCAAGACGCCGCCCACGTCCTTCGCCGACCTGATGAATCCCGAATACCGCGGCCGGGTGGGACTGATCGAGCAAATCTATTTCAACTACTTCTTCGCCTTCGGCCTGCTGGACGGCGGCACCATGAGCAACGTCGAACCGGCTTTCGAGAAGCTGCGCGAGCTCAAGCGCGCCGTCGAGCCGCGCATCTATCCCTCGCACCAACAGGCAGCGGCCGCGCTCGCTTCGGGGGAAATCTGGATCACGGCCAACTACAACGCCCGCGCCGCCCAATGGAAGGCGGACGGGCTGCCCGTTGCCGCGGCCTACCCCAAGGAAGGCGCGATCGCGTTCTCGGCCGGCGTATGCATGCCCAAGCGGGCCCGCAACAAGGACAACGCCTACCACTACCTCAACGCCATGCTCACGCCGCCGGTCGCCCATCGGCTTGCCGAGTCGACCTACTACGCGGTTCCCATCGACAACGCCAACCTGCCGCCCGATCTGGCCAGCGCCGTCGAATTCACGCCCGAACAGCTCCAGCGCGTCAATCACTTCGACCTGGCCTATACCGCCAAGAACCAGGCTGCCTGGCTCGATTGGTGGAGCAAGGAAATCAAGATCTAGGCATGGACCGCCAACCTGCATCGGGGCCCTTGCGGCCCCGCGGCGGCATGGCCGCCGCCCTGCTCTCCCCGTCGCTGCTGCTGATTCTCGTTCTACTGGCCGGCCCACTGCTGCTGCTCGGCCGCTACAGCCTGAACCAGTTCGTGCCGGGCCAGTTCATGGTCGACGGCCTGACCCTCGACAACTTCCTGCGCTTCTTCTCCGACCCTTACTACCGGGACGTACTGGTTCGCACGATCGGCATCAGCGTGCTGAGCACCGCCATCTGCCTGGCCCTGGGCATCGCGCCGGCCTACTACATCGCCCGCGTGGAATCGCCCCGGCTCAAGAGCTTGCTCCTGATCGTCGTCGTGCTGCCCCTGCTGATGGGCAATGCCGTGCGCGTGGCCGGCTGGATGGTGCTGCTGGGCGACCGCGGCATCGTCAATGCCCTGCTCCAGTTCCTGGGGCTGACCGAGGTGCCGCTGGAGCTTCTATATACGGGCAGGGCCGTGCTGATCGGCATCGTTTCCGTGAACCTGCCGTTCATGATCATTACGCTGCAAAGCGTGATCGAATCGATCTCCCGCCCGCTGGAGGAAGCCGGGCTCAACCTGGGCGCCAGCCCGCTGCGGACCTTTCGCCACATCGTCTTTCCTCTGATGATGCACGGCGTGATAGCCGGCACTGTGCTGTGCTTCATCCTGTCGATGAACGCCTACGCCACACCCTTGCTGATCGGCGGACCGCGCTTCCAGATGATGGCCCCGGCCGTCTACGAACAGATCACCCGCGCCAACAACTGGCCGTTCGGTGCGGCGCTGGCCTTCATCCTGATGGCGGCCACGCTGCTCCTGACCCTGCTGTCGTCCTGGCTGCTGGGACGCTACAGCCCGCAGAAAGCGGAGACCGCCCAATGAATCTCAACTGGACTTCCTGGGCCTACCGGGGGCTGGTCGCCGTCACGCTGCTGTTCGTCGTGACGCCCCTGGCCGCCGTCATCTGGGTCAGCGTTTTCAGCAACAAGATCATCAGCCTGCCGCCGCAAGGCTACACGCTGGACTGGTATGCCAATGCCTGGCGCCTGGAGAACTTCCGGGAAGGCTTCCTGCTCAGCCTGAAAGTCTCGCTGCTCTCGACCCTGCTGGGCATGCTCGTGGCCGTGCCCGCGTCGCTGGCCCTGGTACGGGGGCGCCTGCCCGGCCGCGCCGCGATCGGCACCCTGCTGCTTTCGCCCATGCTGATCCCCGGCGTGGTGGCGGGCAGCGCGCTGTATGTGTACTACATCCAATTCGAGATCCTGACGAACGTGCAGCTCGCCTCGACCTTTCCCGGGCTGGTGGCCGCGCACACCGTGCTCACGATTCCCTGGGTGGTGCGGCTGGTGACGGCCTCGCTGTCGGGCCTGAACGAAAGCGTCGAAGAGGCCGCCCTGAACCTGGGGGCACGGCCTGCCGCGGTCCTGTGGCACGTCACGCTGCCCATGATCCGGCCGGGCCTGGTGGCGGGCGCGCTGTTCAGCTTCATCGTGTCCTTCACCGACCTCGAGAAATCCATTTTCCTGATCGGCCCGGGCAGCACCACCTTGCCGATAGCGATCGTCAACTACCTGGAATGGAACCTGGACCCGACCATCGCCGCGGTAGCCACCGTGCAGATCCTCATCATCGGCGTGGCGCTGGTCGTCTCCGACCGCTACGTCAAGCTGAGCCGCGTTTTCTGAGCGACACCATGACCTATCTTGCATTCCGGCACGTCAACAAACGCTACGCCAGCTTCCAGGCCGTCGCGGACTTCGACCTCGATGTTTCCCGTGGCGAACTGGTGGCCGTCCTGGGACCCAGCGGCTGCGGAAAGACCACCTCGCTGCGCATGCTGGCCGGCTTCGTCCCCGTCAGCGAGGGCAGCATCCTGCTGGAAGGACGGGAAATCACCGCCACGCCCAGCTACCGCCGCAACATCGGCATGGTGTTCCAGGGCTATGCGCTGTTTCCCCACATGACCGTCATGCAGAACGTCGGCTTCGGCCTGCAGATGCGCAAGCTGCCGGGTGCCGAGGCCGCTCGGCGCGTGCGGCGGGCGCTGCAGCGGGTCCAGCTCGACGCGCTGGCCGATCGCCTGCCGCGCCAGCTCTCCGGCGGCCAGCAGCAGCGGGTGGCGCTGGCGCGCGCCATGGTCATCGACCCCGCGGTGCTGCTGCTCGACGAACCGCTATCGGCGCTGGATGCCCGGCTGCGCCATGACGTACGCCAGGAGATACGCCAACTGCAGCAGGAATCCGGGCTGACCACCTTGATGGTCACCCACGACCAGGACGAGGCGCTGAGCATGGCCGATCGCCTGGTCATCATGAACCAGGGCCGTATCGAACAGATAGGCGCGCCTTCGGAAGTCTACGAACGGCCCGCCAATCGCTTCGTCGCGGAATTCATGGGCAAGTCGAACTTCCTCGCCGGCACGGTAATCGGCAATGGTGCCTTCCGGTGCGAAGCCACCCGGCGCATCCTCCATTGCGATACGACCCGCTTTCGCGATGGCGCGCAGGCGCTGCTGAGCTTCCGGCCCGAGCGCACCCGGATTGGCCATGACGCGCAGGATGCCGATGCCGCCAGCGGGCACAACAGCCTGCCGGCCCGGATCGCCGCCACCACCTACCTTGGCCAGTCCGTCGAACTGTCGCTGGCCATCGGCGAGTCTCTGACCGTGCGGGCCCTGCTGCCCAACGGCGGCCAGGAATCCCTCGGCGGCCTGCAACCCGGCCAGTCGGTGCAAGTGCGCTGGCACGCCCACGATACCCGCCTGCTGCCCGCTTGAATCGACGATGCCCGCCCCCGCTTTCCCCTCCCTGGCCGAGTCCCTGCCCTGGCTGGCGGCAGCCCATCGCGGCGACTGCTACACCGGCGACCTGCATCCGCCCGGCGCGCTGCACGCGGCATTCGTGCGCGCCGCCCACCCGCACGCCGAGATCCTCGGCATCGAGACCGGCCCGGCACGCCATCCGGATGTCGTGGCGGTCTGGACGGCCGACGACCTGCCCGCCTCGCTGTCGCCGATTCCCTGCATCGTCCCGATCGTCAACCGCGACGGCACTTCGCGCGCGGATCCGCCGCGCACGCTGATGGCCGCGGACCGCTGCCGCCACCAGGGCGAGGTCCTGGCCATGGTGGTCGCGCGCTCGGAGCAGGCCGCCAGGCTGGCGGCTGCCCGGGTGCAGGTGCGCTATCGTCCGCTGCCCGCCGTCTGCGATGCCGAGCAGGCGATTGCCGCCGCGGCGCCTGCCGTCTGGCAGGAGGCGCCAGGCAACCAATGCTTCGACTGGGAACTGGGCGATCCGGCCGAGCGGGACCGGGTCTTCGCCCGGGCCCGGCACATCGTGCGCCGCCGCCTGCGCAACAACCGGATCATCATCTCGCCGATGGAGACCCGCAATGCCATCGCCGCCTGCGTGCCGGGCCGCGACGCGCGGGTGCTGGTCTCGGCCACGCAGGGCGCGCACTGGGTCCGCGACATCATCGCCCGCGACGTGCTGCACTGGCCGGCCGAACGGCTCGAGGTCATCACGCCCAGGGTCGGCGGCAGCTTCGGCACGAAGATCTTCGTCTACCCCGAGCAGGTGCTGACCCTGATCGCCGCCGACCGCCTGCAGGCCACCGTCAAATGGAGCGCCACGCGCACCGAGGCCTGCCTGGCCGATATCCAGGGCCGCGACAATCACACGGATGCGGCGCTGGCGCTGGACGGCGACGGCCGCATCCTGGGCATCGCCACCGACACGCTGGCCAACCTCGGGGCCTTCCTGTCGAACTACGGCCCCTTCAGCTCGACGACGTGCGGTGCGCCGCTGCTGTGCGGGCCCTACCGCATCGGCACGGTCTATGCGCGGGTGCGCGGCGTCTTCACCCATACCGCCCCCATCGATTCCTATCGGGGCGCGGGCCGCCCCGAGGCGCACTACGTCCTCGAGCGGCTGATAGACGAAGCAGCCCGGGAACTGAAGCTGGATGCCGTCGCATTGCGGCAGCGCAATCTCATCGACGAACAGCAGGACCTGCCCTACACCACCGCCACCGGCATCCGCATCGACTCGGGCATGTTTCGCGCCAACATGGCACGCGCCCTTCAGGAGGCGGACCACGCCGGCTTTGCCGAGCGGCGCCGCCAGAGCGCCGAGCGCGGCCTGCGGCGAGGCCTGGGCGTGGCGAATTTCCTCGAGACCAACGGCGGCTTCGCCCTGGCGAAGATGATGGAGCGGCATACGGGCGGCCTGCCCAGGGAATCGGCGCGCATCCGCTTCGCGGCGGACGGCAGCGTCCGGCTCGACGTGGGCACGCAAAGCGCGGGGCAGGACCACCGGCGTGCCTACGCCCGGATCCTGGCCGATCACCTGGGCCTGCCCGTGGCGTGCATCGCCGTGCACGAGGGCCTGACGGATCAACTGCAGCAAGGCACCGGCACCGGCGGCTCGAAATCCATGCTGTCCGGCTCCACCGCCATCCTGCAGGCGGGCGACGCCGTCATCGAGCAAGCGCGGCATTGGCTCGCCGGCAGGACCGGCCGCGACCCCGGACACGTGAACTGGCGCGACGGCGCGCTGTGCATCGACGAGATACCGCTCACGCTGTCGGACGCCGCCAGGATGGCGCACAGCGCCGTCGGCGGCGAACACCCCTTCGACGTCCACCTGACCGCGACCATGCAGTCCGGCACGTACGGCAACGGCTGCCACGTGTGCGAACTGGAAGCCGATCCCGCCACCGGCGCCACGCGCGTGCTGCGCTATGTCGCCGTGTCGGACTTCGGCACCATCGTTTCGCAGGCGGACGTGATCGGCCAGCAATGCGGCGGCATCGCCCAAGGCCTGGGCCAGGCGCTGCTGGAGGAATGCCGCTACGACGAGAGCGGGCATCTGGCCAGCGCGGACCTGGGCAGCTATCACTTGCCGCAAGCCAGCGACCTGCCCGCAATCACCGTTCTGTTCCAGGCCAGCGCTTGCCAGACCAACCGGCTCGGCCTGAAGGGCTGCGGCGAAGCCGCGGCCAGCGCCGCGCCGCCGGCCATCATGAATGCCCTGCACGATGCGCTGGCGCCGGACCTCCACGAACTCATCCAGATGCCGGCCACTGCGCAGCGCGTGTGGTCGGCGTTGCGGCAGCCCCGCAAGACATGACTCATCGACTCCCCGACGAAACCCAGGCGCCCCGTGCGCCCGCCGCCATCTTCGTGAACCGCCGATGGCATGCCCTGCCGTCGAAGCCGGGCCGCACGCTGCTGCAATGGCTGCGCGAGGACCTGGGCCTGGTAGCCGCCCAGCCCGCCTGCGATACCGGCCATTGCGGCAACTGCGCAGTGCTGCTGAACGGCGTCCCCACCAAGGCCTGCACCGTCCTGCCCGATGCGCACGCCCAGGGCCAGGTGGAAACGCTCGAAGGCTTTGCCGTGCAACCCGGCCGCCTGCAGCCGCTGCAGGAAGCGCTGGACGCCCCGTCCGTGTTCCAGTGCGGCTACTGCAAGCCCGCCTTCGTCTTTGCCGCCAAGGCGCTGCTGGAGCGCAACCCCGATCCGGACCGGCAAGCCGTGCTGACGGCCTTCGACGGGTTGCTGTGCCGATGCACCGGCTACCAGGCCATCATCGATGCGGTCCTGGCGGCGGCTGCGATACTGCGCTCGCAGGGCCACGACGGGACGGCATGCTGCCGGGTCCACCAGCCCCATACCCTGGACGAGGCCGTCGCCCTGGCCGATCGCCTGCCCCGCACAGCCTGGCTGGCCGGCGGCCAGCAGCTCGTGCCCGACACCCAGCGGCACGGCCCCGTGGCACCCGACTATATCCAACTGAGCGGAATCGGCGCGTTGCGCATCCTCGCCGACGAAGCGGGGACGCTGTCCATCGGCGCGGCCTGCACCCACGAAGAGATCGCCCGCGCAGAGCCGGTACGGCGCCGGATTCCCGAGCTGGCGCGCGTGGCCGGCGAGATCGGCGATGTCTACCTGCGCGCGCGCGGCACGCTGGGCGGCGCCCTCGCGGGCGCATTCGAAGCGAGCTGCTATACCTCGCTCCTGCTAGCCACGAACGCGCGAGTGCGCACCGCCGCAGGCACGCAGCCCTTCCCCGCCTGGCTGGAGGAGGCGGCAGCCGGCGGAGCCGCCGCGCGGCGGCTGATCGTCGCCATCGAAATCCCGGTCCCGCAACGCGTCGTGCACCGTAACTTCCGGCCGCGGCCGGCCCGCCCCGCCGCGGTGAGCGTCACGGCCGCCCGCGACGCAGCGGGAACGCTGCGCATTGCCGTGGCCGGCCGCGGCACCGTCCCCCGGTTGATGGACGACCCCGAGCATCTGCTGGAAACGGGAAACCCCTCCCCGGCGAATGCGGCTCGCCGGCCGGGCATCGACCCCGCGAGGCCGGGCAGCGCCCTGGCGCAGGATGCCTATCTGGACGGCCTGCGGGCCCGCCTGCTGCGGGACCTGGCCCTCGCCTGGCCCGCCGGCGAACCGGCGGCGCAACCCGGCCCGCACACGTCCTAGGCCGCCCCGCGCGCCTGCAGCGCCGCGATCACGCTCGCCTCCGTCGCGCAGGCATGATCCTGCAGCAGCGCGCGCAGGCGATCCGCGTCGCGCGCCTCCAGCGCCTTCAAAATCGCCGCGTGCTCGCGCTGGCGCTTGCCGATGGCGTTGCTGTTGACGCCCAGGTGGTACAGGTAGGTGACGATCTGCGCCTGCATCTGCACCTGCGCATATAACCGGTCCAGCGTGGGGTTGTGCGCGGCCGCCACCAGGGCGGCGTGGAAGCGCACGTTGGCCTTCACGTAGCGGGCGGCGTCCTGGTAGACGTTGGCCACGCTGGCGGTGGATTGCTTCAGCTCCGACAACAGCACGCGCAGCCGGGCGAGCTCGGGCTCGGTCACGCCGCGCACGGCGTCCTCGACCGCGAAGTTCTCCAGGTGGCGCCGCAGCGCGAACAGCTGCCGCGCGGTGGCGGCGTCGATGGTGTTGACCGTGGTGCCGCTGCGCCCGGCCACCGACAGCAGCCCTTCGGCCTCCAGCCTGGCGATCGCTTCCTTGACGGGCGTGCGGCCCAGCGACAGGCGGTCGGCCAGCTGGACGACGGACGTGCGCTCGCCCAGCCGCAGCTGGTGGGTGAGGATCAGGTCGATGATGGCTTCGTAGGCCTGGTCCGAGGCCATCGGGGCGTCTTCGCCGCCGCGGCTTGCCGGGTCGGGCCGGGAGGCGGGCGGGCGGATCGTCGGAGCAGGCATGTTCACTGGGCGGGCGGTCGGGTATGGGGCGGGCGGGCCGGCGGCATGGCGCCGGCCACGCGAGTGTATCCGAGGCGGGGCCGGCTCGCCCACTCTCGCATGTCCATCAGGCATCCCTGATTGACATTTCAGTTTGGAACTTCAATAATGGCCGCGACCGGGTGGTAGCACCCGCATGTACCACCCGCAGGGACCCCACACGTACCCCAATGGACCCGCAAGGAGCCGCCATGGCCTCGCCCGCCGATCTGCCCGCCCCCTACCTGGCCGCCTGCGTACAGGCCTCTCCCGTGCTGTACGACACCGCGCGCACGCTGGAAAAGGTGGCCGACCTGACCGCCGACGCGGCCGCGCGCGGCGCCCGCCTGGTGCTGTTCCCGGAGGCCTTCCTGTCGGCCTACCCGCGCGGCTCGGCCTTCGGCGCGGTGGTCGGCGCACGCACGCCGGAGGGCCGGGAGGAATTCCGCCGCTACTACGATTCCAGCGTGGACGTGCCCGGCCCCTGCGTGGACGCGCTGGCGGCCATCGCCCAGGCCAACGGCGTGGACCTGGTCATCGGCGTGATCGAGCGCGACGGCGGCACCCTGTACTGCACGGTGCTGTTCTTCGACCCGCAGGCGGGCTACCTGGGCAAGCACCGCAAGCTGATGCCCACCGGCAGCGAGCGCCTGGTCTGGGGCTTCGGCGACGGCTCGACCCTGCCGGTGTACGAGACTGGCTGCGGCCGGGTGGGCTCGGTGATCTGCTGGGAAAACTACATGCCCATGCTGCGCGCGGCCATGTACGGCCAGCGCATCCAGGTGTATTGCGCGCCGACCGCGGATGCGCGGCCGACCTGGCTGCCCACCATGCAGCACGTCGCGCTGGAGGGCCGCTGCTTCGTGCTGTCCACCAATCAGTTCAACCGGCGCAGCGACTTTCCCGAGGGCTTCGCCCTGCAGCTGCCCGACGATCCCCAGGCCGTCGTCTGCCGCGGCGGCGCCTGCATCGTCGATCCGCTCGGCCAGGTGCTGGCCGGCCCGCTGTGGGACGAGGAAGGCATCGTCACCGCCGAGATCGACCTGGCGCGCATCCGCCAGGCCATGTACGACTTCGACCCGGTCGGCCACTACAGCCGCCCGGACGTCTTCCAGCTGACCGTGGACGTGCGCGCCAAGCCGGCCGTG
>Ga0182738_1002975_pt1 | contig 19682 bp, 10 predicted proteins | sample eDN5th30CBELigMG_FD_128876 | JGI IMG/M metagenome (GOLD analysis project Ga0182738, IMG submission 128876) | Enriched Miracle-Growth compost microbial communities from Emeryville, California, USA - eDNA 5th pass 30_C BE-Lig MG (version 2)... ... | reverse complement strand
TCCGGGGCCGAGCGCCCTTTTTGCCGCTTTTTAAAGCGCGTTGCTGATCTGATTTTTTTGTAGCAACGTGCCTTAAAGGCGGCCTCTTCGTTAACAGGGCGCTCAGCTCCTTCGCTGGTGCATATTGTGGGGGGATCGATGATGTTGCTTGGCTACGAGCAACACTCATGACGCAACGACATTTGCATGCTTTTTCACGTTGTTCAACCACTCAGCGCTCCGGGGCCGAGCGCCCTTTTTGCCGCTTTTTAAAGCGCGTTGCTGATCTGATTTTTTCGTAGCAACGCGCCTTAAAGGCGGCCTCTTCGTTAACAGGGCGCTCAACTCCTTCGCTGGTGCATATTGTGGGGGGATCGATGATGTTGCTTGGCTACTAGTAACGCTCATGACGCAACGACAATTGCACACTTTTTCAGTTCGCATTTTCGCAGCACCTTGAGAGTTTTGATTCACGCTCAGCTACTCTCTCACCTCTAGGCTCCGCTTCGCTTTCTCTGACCTCTTCCGCCACACCACCACAATCATCGAACCTCAGGCTGCAAATCCAGCTCAAATTCCTCATCTCTATCACATACTAGCATGCCGCCCACTACATCTAATCTGGCTACTTGGATGGAGCTACGTCTTGTTTCGAAGCTGTCTGGTTTTCCTTCCATTTTCTTTGTTCTGCCAGGATGGGTGAAGTAGAAGATGTAGGCTTGATCCCCCTGTACAACGACGTCAGCATGCAGCCCGATTGTGCCGTCATCCTCACGCTTACCTGGTTGATCGAGGATCATTCCGTTTCTCTCCCAGTTTTCTAAGTCATTAGAACGATAGACACCTTGTCCTTTCCACTCATCGACGATCATCCAGTAATAGCCCTTGAATTGGAACACATTTGGTCCTTCATGAGGACAATTGGTAATGACAGGACCGACTACTTCCCAGTTGTATAGATCATTACTATCTGCTGCATAGGTATGTGATTGATTAGCTTCGTCCTTATACCACATACGGAAACCACCAGTTGGCTTTTCGTAGATGCATGCGTCAATGATTCGATCTGAGCTAAGTTTTAGCTTTGAGCAGAACGTCCAGTTCAACAGATCTGGACTTGTGTAATGCATCAGATGTCGAGGATGCCCCGCCCACTTGGTCGGTACACCTTGAATATAGCTGACATACATATGGTACAGTCCGTCGTGCCAATAATTTTCTGGCGCCCAAAATGTATTATGCCCCCATTCGATATCTATCCCTTGCAGTGTTCCACGGTAGGTCCAGTTCTTACCTTCATCATTAGAAGATGCAACACCTAGATCGGTTCCGTGCACCCAAGCGACACTTTTTCCTTCTGCGGTAGCTCTACGATTGGTATAGATCATCCACCACTCTTGCTGCATATGATTCCATACGACGACTGGATCTGCTGCGCCATCGAAGATTGGATCGCGAAATAACGGTGCTTTCATAGCTTATCTTCCTCTTTTCTTCGTATATTAAGCAACTCTACATGTATTATAAATCAGTTAGAAGCTGCAAAGTGTCTTTTCCCTACAACAAATTGTTCATTTGTTGTGCGATTAATAATATACTTTTGAAGCATTGAGGTCTGACGTTTATTGCTACTACATAAACATCAGCGCATTGATCAATTACTTCAATATTGATGACATACTCCAGCCATTTTGCAATGACAACTCCGTTATGATATAACAGGTAAAGAAACCTGATTGTAAGGAGCATCGATATGAGAACAGAGGATCAAATTAAACGTAAGCTGCATGAGCTTACTCAATTACTGCAAAACTCGCAAGACGAACAACGCATTATGATCGTTAAGGCGCAAATCGAGATTCTAGAATGGGTCATGAACAATCCTACTGGTGCATATCACTGGGAAGATGCTGAAAGCGATCAAACTAAATAAACAAAAATGTGCATAGCTCTTAATTTGCGCCAAGCGCAAATTAAGAGCATATGCACATTTTCATTTTATCAAGAGAAGCGTTTATAGTATGGTCAAGAATGTCCATTACTGGTTGATTGGCTAGTCTCGCCAGTTGTTACAGTCACCGGTGTCCATTAGCGATAACAACATGGTGCTCAGAACGCCAAAATGGTGCCTAATGGACAGCAATGACCACAAGAACAAGTAACTCAACAAAAGTAGCGCTAACGGACAACGATGTCCGTTATTTAACCTGCAAATTCTCTACGAACTGCCCGATCTCAAGCAGATCTGAATCTGCACTCTCCAGCTTTACGCCATTGACATACATATCTTCAATCACAACATTGCGTATTTTGCGCTGCTCATCATAGCCTCTAGTCCATGAAGTCATGCTGGCATCGCCATTGTAGCTGATATTTTTGTACGAAATATTGGAAATTTCCGCACCTGGGTGCGGATTATAATCCGAATTCCATACGACTCGCAAGTCAATCACTCTGCCCAGCTGAAATGGCTCGATGCGAATATTGCTGTAGCTTACATTACGTACGACATTTTTATCTCCTGCATTAATCGTTAGACAGCCGCGATACTGCTCCTGCGGCTCATGGTGCTCCAATATATCGATACTATCAAAGCATATATTATCTATTAAGCTACCGTTATTGTGATGATCGCCATGAATGCCGATCATCGTTGGATGCGCAACATCTGCCCATAGCACGCTATTGCGAACAACGATATCTCTGGATTCGCCATAATAGCTCCAGCGATGACCATAAATCGCAATGCAATCGTCGGAATTACGCATAAACACATTATCGACTATAACTCTAGAGCATGCCATCATATCAATACCGTCTGACCAGCCTCTTGTGCTAAAGGATTCGATATCATAGATCTGTACCCCCGAGCATTGCCCCATATAAATACTGTAATGCGGAGGATCGATAATAGCGATACCCGAAACTTTAATATTTTGAGAAAACATCATTCGAATGCCTCGAAACGCCGAGAATCGTCCAAAGTCTGATAAATAAATGATACCTCTTCCGAATATATTTACATTACGAACATGGTCACAAATTAATGACCCGACGATAACCGCCCCACCAGCAATATACACATTTATATTGGAGGTAATCGGAAGCAGCACCTGCTCGATATGATGCATACCAGGCAGAAAATAGATGGTATGCGCACCTGAAGCCATTTTCTCTTCAATCCACTCGATACGATGGATACCAGGCTTCACAACAGCTACGCCTTCATCAGTAGGTAATGGCTTCTTCTGCTCAATCTCCTTGGCAAACAAATGCAGATTATGGAAGCGATCGCCGTTAATTTCAATCGATAGCTTGTGCGGCTTACTTAGTTTAAAGCGAAGCTTACGAGGATCTACCAGCTCTGCCGCAATATTAGCAGATAGAGGGCGTATGGCAACGTCCTTAATCTCTTCACGATGACAAGTAATCTCAACTTCTACTTCTCCGCTAAAGTCGAAGCTTGCCATTGACGCTTCACGAACATCGTGCATATCTACCTTAACTAGTAGCGTATCTAGCTCCTGCCATTCTCCTCCTTCACAGCGGACTGCAATAGAGAAGTCCCCATTACGAGGCACTAGCTGGGGAATGCTGTAGGTAACAATTTCGCCCACTTTCATTACTCCTAATCTCCCTTATTTCAAATTTTCATCGCCACTAAAGGTAACATTGCGCTGAAATTCATTGCATTCAAAATTACCCTCCTGTGCGCTTTTAATTAATTGGCCATTGATTCGTAAGTTATGAAAATGAACACCGTCTACGATTCGCTGCTCATCATAGCCAGCGATAACAGAAGGATTGTCGCAGCTTCCGTTAAAGCTAATATCTTCAAAGTAGATATGCTCGACACGCTCGCCTGGCGCAGGATTATATCTTACGTTGTGGAACACGCGAATATCGAACAATCGCCCAAGCTCAAACTGCTCGATACGTATGTTACGGAATATCGCATGACGCACCGTATTTTTATCGCCTACATTAATGGCGATACAGCCCCAATAGCCATCCTGCGGCTCATGATGCTCTAATATATCGATATTTTCAAAGCGTAAATTTTCTAGCTTATCGCCGTTTTGCTCATGATCACCATGACAGCCAATCATGATGGGATGGGCAACATCAGCCCAAAGGATGCTGTCCTTTACGATCACATTGGCCGTATCCCCTTTAAATACGCCACGACTGCCATAAACTGCGATGCAATCATCCGACGTTCGCAGGAACACATCTTCGATTCGTATATTTTTGCAAGACATCATATCTATCCCGTCACACCAGCCACGCGTACTAAACGACTTAAAGTTACGAATCAGCACATTGCCTGATTGACCGAGATGAATGCTGTAATGTGGCGGATCGATCGAAATAATATCCTTCACTACGATATTACGAGAGAAGTCAATTTGTACAGAGCGCCAGTAGGTCGTTTTCTCAATATCTCGTAAATAGACGATGCCTCTACCGCAAATCACGACATTTTCTACATGATGGCATACGAATGAACCGATGACTACAGCTCCGCCCGCGATATAGACCGTCGTATTTGAAGGGATAAGAAAATGTCCATCATTGAAGCGATGCAGACCAGGTGCTAAGTAAATTATATCCGTTGCTTGCTCTCTCTGCTCCATCAGACTGTGTAAAACTTGCGTTTCATACGAGCCAGGCTCAACAACCAACACATTCGCTCCGCTAGCATCCGGACTTTCCAGCTCAAGTGCATTCGCAAACAGATGCAAATTATGAAATCGTTCTCCATTTATTTCAATGCTCAGCTTTACTGCTTGATGGAGTGTAAAGCGCAGCTTATGGTTGCCTTCCTGCGCAAAAGGAATTTGGAAGGATAGCGGACGAATAACAGCATGCTCAATATGCACGGAGCTTTCAATCTCAACTTGAACGATACCATCGAAATCAAATGTTGCCATTGCAGCTTCTCTTACATCATGCATATCGACACGGACGATGTACGTAACTAACTCAACCCAGTCCCCCTCTAATGTTTTTACTCTCACCTTAAAATTATGACTGCGCGGCAGTTCAGCAGGTGCTGAGTAAGCTACAAGCTTGGAGTCTATGTTCGACATTACACTTTCCCTCCTTAATTCAATAGGTAGTATACTGCCTATTGTATAGAGGGCAAAGAGAAGTCTTCTACTATAAAAATTACAAATCCATTGTAATTTTTATACTTTGCTTAACATTATAGCGATTTGTAATGAGAATTTTAGCAATTTGTTGTGTTTTCTATCCTCTTTTTATTCATTTATTGTCATCATAGACTAGCGATGACGCTCAACATATAGCTGATTCGCTTCATCGAGCAGCACCTGTCCACCTTCTTTAAGCCATTGCGCTACAAAATTATCAAAATCCTTTTCTGTATCCGACTCGCCGCTTATCGCTTTAATAAAGTACTGATCCTGCATCGTACGAAGAATTTCTTGATATTTGGACTTTGACTTCAATACCGTAGTACCTAATGCATCACTAATAAACTCCATACCTTCATAATGCTCCGCGCGATACTTTAGCTTTTCTGGTGTTAAATAGTACTTTTCCATCGCGACAACACGCCCATTTAACGGATTATAGAACCCGCCGATACCAAGCTGCGATCTTGCCTCGAATGAATGATACTCTTCGATAAACACCACAATATCACCGTCAAATGTATAGGTCTCCCCTTCAATTCCATAAACCGTAGTGAGAAATCCCTCCTCAGTTGTCGCCATATACTCCAGCATTTGCAGGATGCGAATACGCTTCTCCTCATCCTCCTGCACTTGCACACCAAGCATAAGTGGAGCTTGAATCGCCCCATTGGATAACGAGTAGCGCACGCCATCTTCACCAGTTAAAGGTTGACCTACCACCTGATCCACTCCATTAACTGCAGCCTCTAGTCCAAAATAACCGTCCTCATATAAATGCTGCCACATGCCTGTATCAAAGAGTCCGATCTTCTCACTAATGAATTTCGTACGTATTTCAGCGTTACTATCCGTAATAAATTCTGGGTCGATCAAGCCTTTCCTAAACCATTGATTTAACAGCTTAAGCCCTTGCCGTGTTTCCTCCGATAAGCCAGAGTAGACGATTTCCTCTTGTTCATTAAGTGCAAAATAATACGGATTAATGCCGAACGCGGAGAAAACGAGATTAAACATTTGATTCGTAGCATCCTTTGCTCTGCCCGTCATCCCGTAAGTATCATGCACGCCATTACCATCAGGATCGTGATACGTAAACTTCGTAAGTACTTCTTCAAGCTCCTGTAGGTTTTGTGGAGGCTCGGAGTAACCAATCGCTTTCAGCCATTCTCCATTGTAGGCAGGCAAAAAGCCGAGCATCCCATTGCCCCAAATACGCGGCACGCCCCAGTTTTCTCCGTTAAAGTAACCTACTTCCCAAGCAGAAGTCGTAACCGATTCAAAATCAGCTACATAATGAGGCATATACTGGCGAATTTCCTCCTCAGAAACACTGGCAATAATCCCCTGCTCTGCCCACTCCACCATATCAGAATCTAGCGCAACACCAGGCATAATATCAGGAATATCACCAGAGGCAAGCAACATATTTAACTGCTCGCGCCAACGAATCGTCTCTAATCTAATATTTGTAATCCGTACATTAAACTTTTTCTCTAGAAATTGCTGAACGTAATTGTTGTCAATCGCAGGCGAATCATATATGCTGGCAATGCTAATTTCTACAGGAGTCTCATAGGGTGAGTTTTGTTCGCCTTCTATCTTACTCAGCACTGGGTTTTGCTCTGATGTCCCCTTACTCCCTTGCTTGCCACTGCACGCAGTAGCAAGTGTGGCCATAAGCAACAGCACTATTAAGCTGATCGTAAGCCGCTTAGACATAACCTTTCCCCCTTGTATGTTATGGCATTTCTGAAGATTTTTTCGATACATTGCGATACTGAACTGGCGTAATACCGAATTTCGCTTTAAATTTGTTATGGAAATATTGCGGATTACGATAGCCTACAAGCGCAGATATTTCCGCAACTGACATGCGCGGCTCGCTAATTAGCAGCTGTGCCGCTTTATCTAATCTTGATCTCGTCACATACTCGGTGAATGACTCCTTCATCACTTCACCAAACAAGGTAGAAATATATGCTGGAGCAAGCGATGCTCGTTCAGAAAGAACATTTAACGATAAATCTTCATGCAAATGCTCATCGATATACCGCTTAAGCTCCATAATGATATCGTTATGAGCATGACTGCTCGTCTCTTTAATATGTGCAACAATCCGTTCTGAATGACTGCGGATTGCTCCGATTGTGTCGTTTAAACTCTCCTTTTTTAGCTCGTCAAACAGACTTGATGGCGGAATAAGCTGCTGCAGCTCCATATCAATGACCGCTTGATATAGTGAGGTTACGAGCTGAAGGAGACTGAGCTCGATTGCCTCTAGCTGCCGCTCACCGCGTTGCAGCTTGGCTGTAAAGTCATCTAGAAACTTGTTCACAGCATCCCCTTCACCAGCCTTAAGCGCATTGACATACTGATCGAACGCAATCAAATACGGTGTAGCATCAAGTCGTGAAATATCGCTATAGGTTATAATGCTGTCTTGGCCATATAAAAAGCGGTAGCGAGAAGCATGCAGCGCATATTGATAGCTAATCGGCAGCTCATCACTGCTTGTTACCGTTGCTCCAATTGCTGCACTGAAGCTAAAGCCAAGCTCCTCCCTCTCTCGTTGCTCCTCTCTGAGCTTAGTAAGCTCATCAAGAAGTATGTTTTCAGCATTTTGCTTCTCATGCTCATTAACATCAGCATAATAAATGATCGCTGCTTCCTGAGTATTTAGACAAACCACCTCATGCTGCTGATCAACAAACCTCTGCTCAAACTGCTCTTGAAAGGCAGGCAGTTCTCCTTCATGCATGTAGATGTAAGCGGCAATGAACTTCATATGATCGGGAAAATTCCCTGTATGCTCTAGATTAAGATTGGCTCCCAGAATCAAATTTTTCATTTCTGTTTTCTTCGCATTAAGCTCGAGATGATTGATTTTTTCCTCCATAACGTTAAAGGCATTACCGATAAACGTATATTCATTAGCATGAACGATGCTTTGGCCCGGCATATATTGAGTTCTAACCAGTTGAATTAGCTTTTTCATTGGATTATAAAATTGCTTAGAAAATAAATACGCGATGACAAAGCCAATCACAAGTACAATGCCGCAAATGAGAAAGATATTGCTTTTTAGCTGCTCAAAGGATAGCGAGAAGGTGTTCACGGGACGCATAACCGCGTACTTCCATTCAAGCCCCGAATATTGAGCTGATAAATGCGAGAGCACAGCATCTCCTTCGGTTACTGTGTGTACATTATCGGTCGACTCCCAGGACACCAATGCTGCTCTCATCTGATCAGCAGCTAACAGTTCCTCATCGCCTGTTGCAAAAATAATCTCATCATCCATATTGAAAATATAAAGCTTCTCGTTCGGAGAAGTAACGATTTGTGCGATAGCATCACGCAAATAGTCAATTGTTACATCAATATAGATATATCCTTTAGGATGAGCGCTAGGCTGATTATATGGCAGCTTTAACACATAGGTTAATGCCTGCTGCCCGTCAGCTAATGTTCTTACGATCCATTGATCATGAAGCTCTGGAGTAAGCTTTTCAATAAAGGCATAGTCCGTAGAATTTTCCGGCTGCTTGTAAAAATACATTTTATCAATGACATAATTACTATTAATTAAGTAAACCGTTGTATTATGTACGCCTTCGTTCGTTAATGCGTACAGCTCCATCCCTTTGCTAAACAATGAAATTTTGCTTAAATTGTTGTTCCATGGGTTGTCTAGTAAATAATTCAGGTTAATAGAATTGCTAGCGAAGCCAGTTGATAATGAGATGTTACGCACATGATTTTCAAAACGACTTAGCATAGAGCTTTCCATGTATTCTCTCACTGCTTGAAGCCGCTGCTGGCTGTCCTTTGATATTTCCTCAATCATTAATGTGTTAGCCCGTGAGTACAAATAACCTCCTGCGAGGCTAATCAGTAACACCGTCATAAGCGTATACGATAAAATTAAGCGATAAAACACACTATTTTTATATTTTGTTATCGCTTTCAAATTTATTGCCCCCTTGATCGTTCACAGTTAACATTTCGCTCGATTTCGACAGCTGCATAGTTGCAATACACGCAGCTTAATAGCATGCTGCTTAATGGCATGCAACGTAAATTGAAAATATGCCATTTTTATCTGTTAAAGATAAAAACGGCATATTTCAGTACGATTTAATCTTAAAACCGTCTTATTGTTTTATTACTTTACCATATTTCACAGTAGCATATCTATTGCAAAATTATTAAGTCTAATTATAAATCCTTCAAACTAGCAGCTAAAATCGATCAATTTCTACATTTTCTGCATTATTTTCAAGTGTTGTTTGATTTACAGGCTCTACTGAAAAACTAGTAGCTGTCAGCCCATTCCGTTAGTATAAGCTTGGAGATCGCGACTAACACTTGAATGTCAATCTCCCCGCTATCGTAAATATCTGCGATTTGGATCTGATCCCAGTCTGAATGACTTTGATCGATGCCGTAATACGCAGCAATAATCGCCAAGTCCTTAACTGTAAGCTGTGTTTGTCCAGGCACGAGCGAAATAAACCGACTATTAAACAATTCCACTGCGGCCGTTAACGTGACTACTGCTTGTTCAACCTCGTTAACCGTTGCGCTCACAGATGTGTTGATCATCTTCGCTTCGTTGATTGCAGTTTGCAGTGCAGCTTTAGCTCCCGCTTCATATTGACCAAGCTTGCTGCCTTCCGCTACGTTCGTTGCTTTTACCAGTAAGCCTTCCGCATGTCCAATCACCGAGACAAGCGCGGCTTTATCTGCTGGCTCGACTGGATCAACTGGTGTCACTGGCTCACCGATTATTGCCGCATTGAACGTTTGCACCGCTGTTGCCAAATTAGCAATCGCTTCTGCTACAGCTGCTGCGTCTGCCGCTTCACTCTCATAGACGCCGATTGCAGCATCAATTGCCAAGCGGAATGCATCCTTCGCAGCCTGCGGATATTGGTTTGGCGATGTGCCAACTTGAGCATTGCCATATAAGCTTTCAGCCTCGGTAATTGCCGTATTCAATGCCACCTTATCGACAACCTGCGCAACCGCAAGTGCTTGCAACGCGGCATGTAATTGGTTCGAGGCTTCATCAACCGCTGCTTGTTCAGCAGTGTTGCTTGTAAGCAGCGCTTGCGCTTCCGACACAGCAGCAGTCAACGCTGCAACCGTTGCTTCTGTGTATAGTTCTAATTCCATGCCATTAGCCGAGTTGTACAAGTATTCCAGCAAAGATATATCTGTACCTAGCGGATGATAAAGCTCCAGCTCAGCGATATTGCCATAGGTGCCAGCTGGGAAGTAATGTCTAATATAGCGATAGGCTGTCGCATCTGCAATCGTTGCCGTATGCCATGTTGCCGATGTAATACCTGTAATCGTGTACAGATTCACATAATTTTCACCATCATTCGAGCCTTGAATAATCGAATGATTTACGCGACCAGCGAGATTATTTCCGGTACGCGGATGAAAGCGAATTTGACCGACCGCTTGCGCATTTCCTTCTCCAAAATCAACATCAATCCAGTTGATACCAGTTGTATCGTTGTCGACAGCTGTGTTAATATCTCCGTCAAAAGCTTTCCAGCCATTGACAGCAGGAGTAGGCTTGTTGCTGTTATTGCTCCAGCCTTGATGAGATGAATTTACCATTGCTTGCACAATATTAATTTTGACTAGCGCGTCTCCTTTGCTTTCCAGTGCTTCGATCGCAGCGGATAGCTCAAGCACTAGCGCAATTTGCTCGTAGTTCGTCTGTTCCATAGCCGCACGTACATGCTCTAGCACTTGTTGCAGCTGATAGTAGCTCACTCTTGTATAATCATCCTTGGCAAAGCTCTCCGTCTTAGTGATGAGCGTAGCTATCGGATCAACAATGTGTACGAGGCTGTCGTCAGAAGTGCTTGATACGACATCAGCGCTGTTGTCGGCATAAATTTGAAAATCAAGCTTCCCAACCGTATAGTTAGCAGGAACTGTATAAATCGCTTGCCATTGCTTGGCGCTGCCATCTTCAGTAATCATTTCAGCATTCACAGCTTGACCGCTGATGAACACCCTCAGGTTTTCTGGATCATGCTCATTCGTTGTAAATGACAAGGTCGCCGTATTGCCAGCTTGCGCATAAGCAGGATTTTCTACATGATTTGATGCAATCGATACATCCTCGATCAATGTAATATCCGAAGTAAGTGTTTCTCCATAAAACTTTACTTCCGCCACATTGCCAAACCATTCACGATAATTGTAAATTCGCAAGTAACGATACGCTTTGTTATTTGCCGTTGTCGTCAGCGTCTGCCATGCACTTGAATTTGCCGCGACAGTCGTCACATCGACCCATGGCTCTACATCAAGGTGATTGGTTCCTTGAATGACAACACCTTGCACTCGACTTGACTGGTTTGGTCTTGCCAGCACCTTGACATGACTTAAATTGACTTTCAGATCATGCCCAAAATCAAAAGCAATCCAACTGCCATGACCACCATTAGCCGTTCTAAAGTCTGAACCTGTACTAGCATCCATATCCAATATCGTATTGACTTGTGTAGTTGTAACAGCAAGTGATCTCCCAGGTGTAGAATCAATCAACTGTGCATCACGAAATAGATCGCTTAGCAAACTGGATTCGGATACAATCGTAACGCTCGAGCCATCTGTCGTTCCCGTAATCGTAATGCCTACCTGACCATCCTTTTCGTATTCTACTCGCAGCTGAATTTGTCCAGGCTGGTAGATTTCCTCTACTGTATGGACTACGGAATAGGTCAACTGATCCGAAGATGTCGCTGTAGCTACTGCATTATTCACATATATCGACGGGTGAGCGACTTCCTCTGTAAACACAACGGTTACCATATAACTATCACCTGCTGTTGCGATAGAAGCATCCCCCTCATGACTCGACTCAATGGAGACAGACTCAACTAAATCCAGAGCGTCACCTTCTTCGGCAGATGCAGATCGAGCATGGAAATAAATACTGGCGAATATCAACATTAATGCCATAGCTAATATCAATGCTGATTGCTTACGTATGCGTCTAACTATCATCCTCTAGTAACTCCCTTCATCCTTTAGTTAGAATCAAGCTTTTTGAGCAAGTTCAAAATAAGCGTAACTGCTTCTGCGCGACTGGCGAACTCATTTGGCGCAAACCGGTTTCCACCTCTGCCCTGCATCAGGTCGGCATCAACAGCTGCCCCAATGTACGGCTCCGCCCATGCAGCAATTTGCCCAGCATCCGCGAAGCTTGTTTTTTTGTTCACTGGCTTCAGATCAGCCGCGCGCACAATCATCGCCGCCATTTCCGAACGTGTAATGTGATGTTCTGCTCGGAAGGTGTTATCGCTGTAGCCGTTAATAATATTAGCTGCAATCGCTGCTTTAACATGTGGCAGCGCCCATGTCGGAATTTGCGCTGTATCTGCAAATGCAAGCTCGGCTTCTCCCTTCAATTGTAGCGCGCGAGCAAGCATCGTTGTGAACGCAGCGCGGTCAACCAACTCATCTGGGCGGAACGTATGGTCGCTATAGCCATTAATAAAACCATAAGTCACTGCTTCAATAATATTGTTCTCCGCCCAATGCTCAGCAATATCCTTAAATTTGGACAGTACGAAATTATCGTCAATCGTCACTGTCAGCGCTGGTTTTAGCACGACTAATTCCAGCTTAGAATTTACTAGCTGTACTTCCTCAAGTTTAATCGCCGTATCCCCTTCACGAACTCGTTCAAATGTAAAGGTTGCCAGCTCTGTCGAACCATTTATCCCTTTCACATTGCCTGTCTTAGTATGCGCGAAGCGAATTGTATTGCTGTCTATCATTGGATTTACCGTAAATCCGCTAATTTCACTTTTGGCAGACACCAGTCGTAAATACGTATTGTCGTAATTCAGCAGCATATCATAAGCATACACATCGGTTAAGTCCACGCCTTGCACTTTCAATTCAAATGAACGTTCGGCTGGAGTCGTATTAAGCAGGAATGAGCTTTCTTTCGCAGCAGCCTGTACGGGAGAAATTACCGTTAACAAGAGAATCATAGCGAACAATAACATTAATAACGATCTTCGGTTCACTTCTGCACGTCCTTTCCATTTCTGAGTGAGGCTGTTCAACAAGCGTAACTGATCGCATACTAGTCGCTGTGGAGCAAAACATTCTTCCACTCGCTTTTTAAAGCCTGATTCTTTTGATGTATATGCTATGGTCGAATCAGTCTTTAAAGGCGAGGCACTCCGTTTTTCAGAATTGTTTTGCTCCTCCGCTAACTGTGTGCTATTCAGCGATTTCTACAGAGCATTTACTTTTGGGACAGCCTTTGATTTTACTTACTACTAACTAATTCACTAATTTACTGCCCACTCATCCAGAATGAGCTGGGCAATTGCTGCCAAATCGCGAATATCAATAATATTTTCACCTTGATCAGCCTCTACAAGATTGGCAAGCTCGATTTGCTGCCAGTTGGCATCGGATTGCTTCAGGCGGTAGAAGCTGGCAATGACAGCTAGATCACTTGTCGTAATTTGCGTTTGTCCTGCAACTAAGGAAACAAGCTGCTTCTTGAACGCCTCAAGCGCGCGATTCAAATCAGCAGTCGCGCCATCGATTTTCGATTGATCGACAAAGCTGTATAAGATCAGCTCAGCAGCCTCGATTGCCTGCTGCAAGGCAGCTTTCGAGCCAGCATTGTATGTTCCCAGCTTGCGCCCTTCTACAGCTCGATCATGCAGCGACTTCGCAGTGATAATCGCTTGCTGCAAAGCAGCCTTATTTCCCTGAGTCAGAGGATCACTTGGCACGTTAGGCTTCGGCTCTTGCGTGGCTGGCGGATTTTTCGCCGCACCAAACGTTGTCAATGCTGCTTGCAACGCTGCAATCGCCTCGTTAATTTGCGCTTCGCTGGCATTCGGCAATGCCGTTACTGCTTCAGCCGCGTCAATCGCCGCTTGCAAGGCGTCCGCTGCGCTTTGCGGATATTGACCTGGCGCGGTTCCGATAACTGCTTCCGCCAACTGTTGCTTCGCTTGCTGAATAGCAGCTTGTAGCGCGGAATGATCAGCTGCCGTCACCGTAACGGTTAACTGTGCATCAGCGATATTAAACGGATAGATTTTATCCTGAATGATTCCAGCAAAGCTTTTTAGCGAAATTGTCGTCGTCGTTGGTAAGACATCGCCAGCAATCACTCCATGAAGCTGCAACAGCTCCTGCAACTCCTCGCTTGCTTGCTGAGCGCCAGCATTTCCAGAGTTGTCGGAATTGCTCGCTGCGGATACTGCTAACAGCATCCGAATCTCGCCTGCTTCTGGCACAACTGCCGTTCCGAGCAGCTGCACATCGCGATGAACAAGCGAAATCGCTTCTTCGCTTAACATCCATTTGTCCGATAGATCCTTTTCCATTGCCAACTGAACGATTGATGGATCGTACTTCACAATGAGGTCCAAAATATTGTAGTCGGACACATTATCCATTAAGAAAAGCGATACATTCAACGCTTGACCCGGCATCAATGAGCTGTCTCCTGTCAAGCTTGCTTTCGGCATGAGCTGCAACTCGTCAAACGCCGTTAGTAATAGCTCCACCATATCGTCAATTTGCTGCTGAGTATAAGCTGGCGTTGCAAGCAAGCTTTGCGCTTCTGCAACACGCTCATTCAACAGCTCTATCCCTTCCTCCATATACAGCTCAGCTTGGATCGCATCCGCTTTATCCAGCAGCTCGTCGAGCAAAGTTGTATCTACACTGATTTTAATTAACTCTATCTCCGCAACATTCGTATTACCGCTTGGCGCATAATAACGATAGTAGCGATAAGCATTCGGCTCAGAGAGCAGCATCGTATGCCATGCTACTGTATTAATCCCGCTAATCGTATACAGCGTATCCCATGTATTTCCATCGTTGGAGCCTTGCAAGCTTGCATCGTTAACACGAGTCGCATAGCCGCCGCGCGGATAAAGCTTGAACAGATCTACATGCTGCTCATTACCTTGACCAAAGTCCACAATTACCCAGCCTGACGCAGCCTGCGTATCGACAAATGTTCCCGTATTGCTGTCATAGGCATTCCAGCCGTGCAGCTTGCGAGCTTCTTCCGTATTGCTACCGCCCCAAGGACCAGTGGAGGCAGTTACCATTGATTGCTGGACTGCTACCTTCTCCAATGGCAAGGTTGTAGCCGAAATCAGCTTGCCTTCCGCTTGGTTAAGCTCATACGCCAGCTGGCGCTTATTAGCCGTTGGCAATTGCATCGCTGCTTCAATGCGTTCAAGCTCCTGTGCATATACATGGTAGCTCGCTCTCGTATAGAGTCTGGCAGGAAGAACATGAAGCGCCACATTAATTTGCAGCAATACCTCCACTTCAAAACTGCCGTTACTTACTTTAAATGTAATTGCATGTACTCCGTAATCCCCATTATTCGGTGTCCATTTCAGCGTGCCGTTCGTAGGATTCAACGTTGCCCCTGCCGGCAGCTGCACAGCGGAAAACGTCAGTGCTTCGCCTGAAGGATCGGAAGCTACAGGCACCTGATACGTAATTGCATTTTCCGCAGTAACCTCCATCGGATCATCCAAGCTGCTGCTATCAACGATTGGCTTTCCAATCACTTTGATCTTAATCATTTTCTCGGAAGATAATCCATTCGCCTCGACCTTGAAGGTCACGGTATGAATGCCTCCCTGTTCATCAGCAGGCGTCCATTCAAATGCACCTGTAGCTGCATTAAACAAAGCGCCTTCTGACAAATCCTCAACCTCGAAAACAGCTGTAACCGCTTCATCCACATTAACCGCTTGCACATCAAACGTCAGCTTGCTGCCAACTTTAATGAATTTATCTGTAAGCTCCAATACAGGCATGCCCGGTTTATACACCAATCCCGTTAACGCCACCTGCAAATTAACACTTGCCGCATTCAAGTCCGTTTGCGTTGCACTTTCATTCGCCAACACAGTCTCAACCGCTAATACAGCCGTGTCCAAAACAGCCAAGCTTTCATCCGTATAGATCGTTCTATCAACAGCTTCCGCTTCGCTTAATAAATCTGTGAACAAGCTTACTACTTTACCGTGAAGTCTAAGCTCATTCATATTGCCGAACCATGCATTGCCATTGTAAATCCGAATATAGCGATACAACGTATTGGCATCATTGCTAGCTAGCGTTTGCCATTCCAGCGTCGATGCTGCCGGATTTGTTAGCGTTGTCCAAGTCACGTTATCGTTGGAGCCTTGCACAACCGCACCGCCAATCCTGCCATAGTTGCCATCCTGTCTCGCTAAAAATTCCACACTCGAAATCAAAGCCTGATTGCCTTTTTTGAAGTCAAATGTAATGTAACTGCCATTTCCTGCGCCGCCGCTGCCATTACGGAAATCAGAACCAGTCGCCGGGTTGCCATCGAATAGACTGTTCACTTGATCAAGCGTTCCTTGAGCCGTTCTATTGGTCGTAGAATCAATGAGAGTCGTAATCTCCGTCAGATTTTGAATGACATCCGACTCATCCATAAAATACAATCGGGAATTATCGGTTGTCGCATACATCGTAGCGCCTTGCGAGCCATCCTGCTTTTTATAATCAACCTTAATCGTAACCGGCCCTGTTGTTACCCCGCTATTCAGCGTTGCCGTTGCTGTCCAGTTGATTTGGTCTAATGTTGTCAGCGTTGCATTCACGCCTTGGATCGTGACCTGCACATCTGAAATTGGTTCTTTTGCTTTAATTGTTAGTGTTGCAGCATCACCTTGCGTAATTCTTCCTCTGATCCCTTGGTCAGCTGCAAACGAGATAAGCTCTAGCTTATTGCCAATCTCATGGCGCTCGCCAAAAATTCTAAACTCACCAAGCTCCAAAATGCTCTGCACCGAATTATGAATAATATCGGGATGGCGCGTTACCATTTGATAGCGAATAAAGCGATACTGCTCATTGCGATACTGCTCATCCACCTCGATGTAATTCATACCGCTGTTAAATATCGTTTCGCCTGAAGTTATGCGCGTCCAGTTCACATTATCGTTAGAAGCAAAGATCGCAACACCCGCCCCGCGATCGGTAAAGTTCATCCGACTTTGTACGCCGAAAGAGCTTGCCGTTACTTTATAATCAGTACCAAAGTCCAGTGTTTGCGAAGCTCCATGCCCACTGGCAAATCCGGTAAACGTATCATTATCATCATCCAACAGCAGTGAAATGCCTGTCCCCATATTGGATGAAACTACCTTCGTATAATCAAGACTACCATCAAATGCACGCGGCGATACAAGCTCAAGGCCTTCCACCGCTGCTCTTAAGGTCAGCAATTGCTGAACAAATTCACTATCTGTCTGCGTAGCGCTTTTGCTGATCGTATCCTCATATACCGCTTGATAGCGAGCAAGCGATGCTGCTACATAGGTCATCTGCGCATCGTATGGCGCGATCGTTTCCTCGATTGCAGAGCTGCGGTTAGCTGATAAATGAATCACAACGTTTTTCGTTGTCACGATTCTGCCATCCGACACCGTCACAACCATTGCATGTTGTCCAACGACAGGCTGCTCCCATGAAAATTCGCCAGTTTCCGCATTTAGCTGAGCGCCCGCCGGCAAGCCCTCGCCTTCATACGTCATAACTGCACCTTCAGCACCGGTGGCAGAGAAATCCATACTAATCGGCACGCCAACATAAGAAAAAATCTCGGAATCGGCATTGCCTAGCTTGAACTTCGGTGCGTCCAGCTCAGCTGCAACAAAGCTAATATGGTCTAGATCAACGACCACGCCGTTTGCTCCGCGAATGCTGAGCTCATAAAAGTCTCCTATTCCTTGAAACTCATTCATCGTATACGTCACGTAACGCCATTGCCCATGTGTGTTCGGCAATGTCAATGTATCCTTAATTCCACCGCCTACGTCAAGCTGGGCGATACCGTTGCTGCGAATTTTAAAGCCGATTGTTTTCGAGCCAGTGCCACCGCTAAGCAAGGCAATTTTTGCACCTGCTTCCGTAGCGTTAAAGCGAATGAATTGAATTTCCTCCGCTCCTGCTGTTTCAGTCCGCTTCTCCGTATTAGCATCTAATGCGGTATAACGGATTTCAACTTCATTTCTTTCTCCCAAGCTCGGCTGCTGTGGAGGCAGAAACCTCTCGGCATCAGCTGCTGCTTCCGCTGGAAGATAGAGCCAAAACTCTTCGCCTCCATCAACGTTTTGCCAGTTTTGAAATTGCTTTTTCGTAAAGGCTTCCGCATAGTAAGGCGCGATCTCCTCGATATTCTCTCCTCGCTCATACGTATAGTAGGAATAGAAATCCCAGAAGTTTGTAGTTGCAAATCTTCCTTTATACCCGGATGCAATCCGATTATAAGTATCTTTAACCGTACCGTCAGGGGCGATCGAATAAGCGACAGGAACCCAATCCGGCTCATAGCCAAGCATAAACTGCCAGAAATAATCAGCTGCTTTAATTATGCGATGGTCAAGAAACGCCATCGGTTCAACGGCATTCGCATCTGTAGATGCCGTTCCTGTTACTGGATCAAGCTTCGTTCCCTGCGCATGCAGCATCCGCACAGTAATTGCTGCGTTCGTCAGGTCCCCGCCGCCATGCGCCTGGTCTCTACCCATCTCGACATGCTGGATTACAGGAGGATCAACCGGTTCGCCTGTCAAATCATTTTTATCTATTAAACGGAAAAGCTGCTTGATTGAGCCATTGTAGCCTTGATCAATCGCATCCTTGTTGACGCTCCACCACTCGACTTGTTGTTCATAGCCAGCTTTATCATCGGCAAACAAATAACCCGCCATTGCACCAAGCACCGAATAACTATGCTGGTTCATGAACCGATCCTTGCTGAACATAAAGGTGTTGATCGTCGGCATAACCAAATTATTCGTGAAATCTTCGGTGTCTTGCTCCGTCCAAGCCAGATCAGGATTAGGGCTGCTCGTATAACGTAAAATTTCAGCAGCCGTAGCCATGCGATTTAGCGGTATTCCAGTATGAATATGTGCGTCCGTAAAGTAGACATATTTCTCCGGGTCCATCTGCGACCAAATTCGGATAATGCGCATACCGTTCGCACGGTAAATCTCCTCTCCCGTAATGACATACATCAGCGCTTGCGTATATGCTTTCAGACCATCTGCGATAAATCTTGAGTTAAAGCCTTGGCTGTCAAATGCTACACTATTCGGCTTCGTCGGATCGGACCCACTCTGATTGTTCGAAGTAACATCCTTTGCCGCGAAGGAATGATTGCTCATCGACACATAATACGAATACCACGGTTCAACTTTGTTTTGAACCTGATACCTAACATTTTCCAAAATGTCTTTGGTCAAACCGATACCCGGATGCTTAAAGCCGCTTTCCGCATTGATTTCCTCCGTAATGATGACTTCATATGCTGAGCTTTCCGCATGAACAACCGGCGTTTCGGCAAGTGGCATGTAGGCTATGATCATTGCAATTGCTAATAGCACAGAGATAAAACGCTTACATACGTCGCCAATATAAATGGTGTTTCCTCGCTTCATTGCTACTCCTCCT
>Ga0182738_1002973_pt1 | contig 19689 bp, 18 predicted proteins | sample eDN5th30CBELigMG_FD_128876 | JGI IMG/M metagenome (GOLD analysis project Ga0182738, IMG submission 128876) | Enriched Miracle-Growth compost microbial communities from Emeryville, California, USA - eDNA 5th pass 30_C BE-Lig MG (version 2)... ... | reverse complement strand
CAGACGGTCGCTTTCCGCGGGGAGGAAGCTGAGCCTCCTCGCTACGCTGCGGGGTCTCAGCCTTTCCTCTATTTCCCGCAGGAGTCGACCGTCCTCCGCTCCATTTCACTTCATTTTTAAACCTTTTTCTAAAATATAAATACGAACGATCACGCAAACTTACCGCATGATCGTTCGTATTTATTGTTAGCTGAAATGTTTATGTCCCAGCCTCTTACCTTAAAAAAATTCCCTAATCAAAATTCCATATGTTTATAGTTGTACCATTCTTCTATTCTTAGTAAAATAGACAGTAAGAATGGTTAGACTATGGAGGATCCTATGAAGAAACGAAAAAATAGATTACAAAAGATTGTTGTATATTTAATGATCTTTATTATGCTAGCATCTACACTGTTAATCGGAATTGGAATGTTATTTTAACCGAAGACTATCTTACTAATGGAAGAACTAAGCAGTCTGAATACACGTAAACTCCTATGCGAGCTGCGAGAAAGGGAATACCCCTAAAGCCGAGAAGGCTAAAGCGTAGCCCCATGGTAAGCGAATTGTATTCAGACTGCGGGTAATACAACAAACTTTTTTTGAAAGCTTCTTGCCAAAAACAAAAACAGTTCGTGTTTATTACTAGCTGAAACGATGTTGTCCCAGCTCCTTTTTTATTCATGAATAGCCCCATACTCTTTTGCTAATTCCTCAAAGCTTTTATCTGACTTTGTTATTAGAACTTTGGTTCCTAATGGTATTAAATCATAAATCGATTCTACTGCCTCATTTTGCATACGGACACAGCCATTGGACACATAATTTCCAATAGTGCCTGGATTATTAGTTCCATGAATACCATATATTCTTCCATCTGTATTCTTCGCATCAAAACCAATCCACCGTGTTCCCAAAGGATTATCTTCGTGTCCGCCAGCGATATTTTTTTTGCGATAATACGGTTCTACTGCTTTAACTGTAATGGTAAATAAACCATCTGGTGTTAAGTCTTCTGTTTTTCCTGTCGATACACTAATAATAGTTTGAACTCTATTTTCATCTATTATGGATAATTGATTGGTTTTTTTGTTTATAATAACAAAAGAATCTCCTGGTAAAGGGTTTTGCCCTAATGGCCATATAGGTGAGACAGTTAGGAAAATAGAAAGAATAAGTTTCAGCATACAATCACACTCGCTTTTTTTCTTAGTGTGTGTGGATGCTTATTCTTTATACGATAAGGAATCGTAATCCTACTAGGATTCATTCAGTTTCACTGAATACGAAAAAGATTCCTTCATCCTAGAGACGAAGAAATCTAATTGCATTCAATATTATAGCATTTTTTCCAAAAATTCTTTTGCGCGTTCTGTTTTTGGATTGGTAAAAAACTCTGCTGGCGGTGCGTCCTCTACTACAACTCCACCATCAAGGAATAATACTCTGTTTGCCGCTTCTCTCGCAAAGCCCATTTCATGTGTCACAATTAGCATAGTAATGCCTGTATTTGCAAGTGATTTCATTACCTCAAGCACTTCTTTTACCATTTCAGGATCCAAAGCTGACGTTGGTTCATCAAATAAGATTACTTCTGGATTCATTGCAAGAGCACGTGCAATAGCGACCCTTTGCTTTTGTCCCCCAGATAAACGGCTAGGATAAACAGCTTCTTTATCAGCAAGGCCAACTTTAGCAAGAAGTTCTTTACCCATTTTTTCCGCTTCTCCCTTACTTAATCCCTTCACTTTGATCGGTGCATATGTTACGTTTTGCAAAACCGTTTTATGTGGGAAAAGATGAAAATGTTGAAATACCATCCCCACATTTTCTCTGATTTTTTTTATGTTTGTGTTTTTTGCCGTAATATCCGTCCCATCAATAATTACTTTTCCTTCTGTAGGCACTTCAAGCAAGTTTATACAGCGAAGAAAAGTAGATTTCCCTGAACCAGAAGGACCGATTATGGTCACTACTTCCCCTTTTTTGACCTGTGTATTAATCCCTTTTAAAACTTGAAGGGAGCCATAGGATTTATGCAAATTTTCAACATTAATCACTTCTTCTCATTCTCCTTTCAACGGCTTTTGCCAATGTAGTCAATATCATTACTAATACATAGTAGATAAGACCTGCTAGAATCATTGGCTCCAAATATGCATATTTTTCTCCACCCATAATATAGGCCCTACGCATAATATCTGTTACACCAATTACCGTTACAACCGCTGACTCTTTTGTTAAAGAAACAGCTTCATTGATTAATGCCGGAAAAATATTTTTTAAAGCCTGTGGCAAGATTAAGTCAAACATTGCTTGTCTAGGTGAGACACCTAATGCCATGGCTGCCTCTTTCTGTCCACGATCAACTGCTAAAATTCCAGCTCGAATAATCTCAGAAATATAAGCAGCTGAATTTAAGCCAAAGGAAAGAATCGCAGCAACCGAGGGTTCTATTTGTATCCCAGTTAATTGCGGAACCCCAAAATAGATAATCATTAATTGCAAAACAAGTGGCGTCCCTCTGAATACAGATGTATAAATAGCAGCTATCCAGCTTAATACTGGAATCTTACTTAGTTTAAATATCGAAAGTATAATCCCTAAAACAAATCCAATAATTCCAGCTACAATAACAATTTGCAATGTTACTGTTACTCCCTTCAATAAATAAGGAAGCGATGGAATAAATTGTTGGAAATCCAAGCCCATTAATATCTCAATCCTTTCATAAAAAACAGGGTGTCTTCTATCTATTTAGCTTAAAAACAAGAAAACGTTTAGGGCAAACTTGCCCTAAACTGTCCCCGGCTTTCACTTCTCAATTAGTTATCAAACCATTTAACAATTAACTCATCAATTTCTCCGCTATCTTGCATTTTCTTTAATTCATCATTGAACTTACTTGTTAATTCACTGCCCTTTGGAAATGCAATCGCAGAACCTGCATCCTGATTAGCTTCTTTTGCAGGGAAGGATGTTAATGTATCCTCTTTATTTAAATAGCCAGTAGCAACAACATCTTCGATAATTGCAGCATCAAATCTTCCAGCTTTAATTTCTTGAATTAGTTGCGGGATTCGGTCACGATTTTCGACAGTAATCTTTACTGTTTCAGCAATTTCATTTGCTGCATCCTCTTGAATGGAACCTAATTGTACCCCAACTTTTTTCCCTTCAAGGTCTTGCACTGTTTTAATATTGCTATCTTTTGTCGTTATAACTAAATCTTTTGATGTGTAATATACATCACTAAAATCAACGTTTTCAGCTCTTTCTGGTGTTGGAGACATACCCGATAGTACTAAATCTACTTTTCCAGATTGCAAAGCAGAAATTAATCCGCTAAAGTCCATATCTTTAACTTGGATTTCATACCCAAGTTTTTCGCCTAATGCATTAGCTAAATCAATATCAAAACCGATAATGTCATCACTTTTTGCTGTATCAATATATTCAAATGGCGCATAGTCAGCTGAAGTTCCCATGACAAGTACCTTTTTATCAGAAGATCCACTATCACTATTTGAACTGTTTTCATCAGTAGAGGTTCCACAAGCGCTTAAAACAACTACGATTGATAACAGCATTAATGTTAATAATTTTTTCATTATTTATTATCCCCCTATACTTTCTAATGCTTCTATTCTCTATTAATATTGCTTATTTGTTGCAAATTATAAGATAATCTTTCATTTATATTCATGCAACAATATGAATTTTAACACATACTTATAAATATTCAATACAATTTATACAAATTCAATAAATGAAATACTATTCTGAAAAAATTTAATTTTTAAATAAATATAGTTATATTTTTTGAAAATTCTTTTTTCTCACAAAACGAAACCATGGACATAATCGCTCTTTATGTTGATTAGCTACTTAATATGTAGTTTTTTCTCTTACATGCCCGAATTTTTGCATCAAAAAAAGCTCAGATACCTGAGCTTTTTGAGCAAATATACAATTCTTATTTAACTTCTTCACAGTATTCTTCAAATGCAGTTTGTAGTTTTTCTACTACTTGCATAGGATCATGACCTTCGATTTCATGGCGCTCCACCATCTTCACAAGTTCGCCGTCTTTCATTAATGCAAAAGAAGGAGAGGATGGAGGAAAACCAGTAAAATAGGAACGAGCTTGTTCTGTTGCTTCTTTATCCTGTCCTGCAAATACAGTTACTAATTGATCTGGTCTTTTTTTATAATGTAACGAGTAGCTTGCAGCTGGTCTAGCAATTCCACCAGCACATCCACATACAGAGTTCACCATCACAAGAGTCGTACCTTTTTGGGATAATGCTTCATCTACTGCTTCTTTTGTCGTTAATTCTTGATACCCAGCTTCTACTATTTCTTGTCGTGCTTGACGGACAACATCATTCATGAATAAGTTAAAGTCAATATTCATCGTTTCGCTCCCTTTTATAAAATATTTTTCTTTTCTACATTATTATAAAAAAAGTACTTATTTTCAATATATATGTTTGTATTAGCTGTATTCACCATTTTACGGAACTGATTTTTCCCATTTCTTAATAGATGGGTGTTGTTTCCTCTGATGTTGTTTCTAGTATTTCTTTAATTCTTTGTAAAAACCTTCCACAAACAAGTCCATCTAATACTCGATGGTCTAATGACATGCATAAATTCACCATATCTGAGATAGCGATCATATTCTCTTTAATTACAGGTCTTTTCACAATGGATTCCACTTGAAGGATTGCGGCTTGTGGGTGATTGATAATTCCCATTGACTGAATAGATCCAAATGACCCCGTGTTATTGACAGTAAATGTGCCATCTTGCATTTCATCAATAGTAAGCTTACCCGTTCTCGCTTTGTTGGCAAGTTCTGTAATCTCTCTTGCAATTCCTTTAATTGATTTTTCGTCAGCGTTTTTTATAACAGGAACAAATAACGCACCTTCTGTTGCTACAGCTATGGAGATATTAATATCTTTTTTCTGAATGATTTTGTCTCCAGCCCAAGTAGAATTAATTTCTGGGAATTCTTTTAATGCACGGGCAACTGCTTTCACAAAAAAGGCAAAGAATGTTAAGTTATAGCCTTCTTCTTTCTTAAAGGAATCTTTTACTTTATTTCTATATTGGACAAGCTTTGTTACATCGACTTCTACCATTGTCCAAGCATGAGGAATTTCATGCTTACTTTTTACCATATTACTTGCAATTGCTTTCCTAACTCCAGTAATCGGCAACTCCTTGTCTCCCGCTTTTGTTTGAATACTACTATGTACAACCGTTTCTTTAGGGGGAGTTACTGCAACATTTACAGGTGCTTTCTCTTCTTCTTTTACCTGTGGAACGCCGTCGCTTATCGCTTTTTGAACATCTTTTCTTGTAATTCTTCCACCTGCGCCTGTTCCCTTTAATAGCGCTAAATCAATTCCAGCTTCCTGAGATAAACGTAATACAGCTGGTGAATATCTAGTTTTTTGACTCGTGTCAGCTTGAATAGATACATCCGCTTCTTTTTTTACTGTCTTCTCTTCCTGAGACTGTTCTTCCTGTGATTTATCCCCTTCTACTTCAATGGTACATATTACTTCGCCTACATCAAGGGTTTGCCCTTCTTCAGCAATTAATTCTTTAATCTTTCCAGAAAAAGAAGAAGGAATTTCTGCATTTACTTTATCTGTCATAACTTCAGCAAGAGGATCATATTTGTTAACGACATCCCCTACAGCTACAAGCCAATTGCTTATCGTACCTTCTGTTACACTTTCTCCTAGTTTAGGCATGGTTATTTTCTCGATTGGCATCTGTTTTCACTCCTTTTTATGCGACTTAAAATTCTGCTAGCTTTCTCATTTCTGTTTCTACTTTTTCTGGCGTAATTAAAAAGAATTTTTCCATCGTTGGGGCATATGGCATCGCTGGAACATCTTCTCCCGCTAATCGCATAATTGGTGCATCTAAATCAAACAAACAGTTTTCGGCAATAATAGCTGCAACTTCACTAATCACACTGCCCTCTTTGTTGTCTTCTGTTATTAAAAGGACTTTTCCTGTTTTCGAGGCAGCTTCCATAATTGCTTCCTTATCTAGTGGATAAACGGTTCGTAAATCTAAAACATGGGCAGAAATCCCGTCCTCTGCCAATTTTTCAGCAGCCTGTAGGGCAAAATGAACACATAAGCCATACGTGATTACAGTTATATCTTCCCCTTCTCGTTTTATATCTGCCTTACCAATAGGCAGCACATAATCTTCATCGGGAACAAACCCTTTTATTAGTCTGTAAGCACGTTTATGTTCAAAGAATAAAACAGGATCTGGATCTTGAATGGCCGCCTTTAATAAACCTTTAACATCATATGGAGTAGATGGCATGACGATTTTCAAACCAGGAGTATTAGCAAACATCGCTTCTACCGATTGAGAATGATAAAGTGCTCCATGAATGCCACCTCCATAAGGAGCACGAATGACAATAGGACAAGTCCAGTCATTATTGGAACGATATCTAACTTTTGCTGCTTCTGAGACAATTTGGTTGACAGCAGGCATAATAAAATCAGCGAATTGCATTTCTGCGATAGGCTTTAAGCCGTACATTGCTGCTCCAATCCCTACCCCTGCGATAGCTGATTCAGCTAAAGGAGCATCAATTACTCTTTCTGCGCCAAATTGTTCGTAAAGACCTGTTGTAGCTTTAAAAACTCCCCCTTTTACCCCTACATCTTCACCAAGGATAAATACTTTGTCATCTTTCTCCATTTCTTCTCGAATGGCTTGAGTTACTGCATCTATATAGGATATTACTGGCATCTACATTTCCCCCTTATTCACCATACACAAATTTAAGTGTATCTTCTGGTTGTGCATATGGCGCCTTTTCAGCATAATCCGTTGCTTCATTTATTTCTTCCGCGATCTTTTTATTTAAGCTTTGATCTAATTCTTCTGTTAATATTCCAGTCGACATTAAATAAGCTCTAAATGTAAATAGTGGATCTTTTCCTTTTGCTTCTGTTACTTCTTCTTTTGCACGATAGCTACTATCATCATCATCAGAAGAATGTGGGGTTAAACGGTACGAGACAGTTTCGATAAGAGTTGGCCCTTCTCCTCTTCTTGCGCGATCCACCGCCTCTTTTGTGACACGATATACTTCAATTGGATCATTTCCATCCACTGTGTATCCTGGCATTCCATAGCCAATTGCTCGATCGGAAACATTTGCACACCCTAATTGCTTTTCGATTGGGACAGAAATAGCATATTTATTATTTTCACATAGAAAAATAACAGGTAGTTTATGCACACCAGCAAAGTTTGCTCCTTCATGGAAGTCTCCTTGATTCGAAGATCCTTCCCCAAAGCTGACAAAGGTAACAATATCTTTCTTCTCTATTTTACCCGCTAATGCAATGCCAACTGCATGTGGTACTTGCGTAGTGACCGGGGAAGAACCTGTGACAATACGATTTTTCTTTTGACCGAAGTGTCCTGGCATTTGTCTTCCTCCTGAGTTTGGATCTTCTGCTTTTGCAAAGCCTGATAGCATAATATCCTTCGTTGTCATCCCAAAAGTTAGCACAACCCCTAAATCACGATAATATGGCAGCATATAATCTTTATCACGGTCAAAAGCAAAAGCTGCTCCTACTTGTGCCGCTTCTTGGCCTTGACAAGAAATAACAAATGGAATTTTTCCTGCTCGATTTAATAACCACATTCTTTCATCAATTCTTCTAGCTAAAAGCATCTGCTCATACATAGCCAATACTTGGTCGTCTGTTAAACCAGCTTCTAAATGGCGATTATGGACCATAGTCATATTATTACCTCCTAATGGAATCAATTTTTGCCTTTATTATTTTCTTTCCCTTTACTTGTTTAGCTTTTTTATTTAGCCATGAATTGCTTTGCCTTCTACTGCAAGCGCTGCCTCTCCAATTGCTTCTGACAGTGTCGGATGTGGATGAATCGTATTTCCAATTTCCCAAGCTGTTGCATCGAGCACTTTTGCAAGAGCTCCTTCTGCGATTAAGTCAGTAGCATGTGTACCGATAATGTGAACTCCTAATAAATCTTCTGAATTTTTATCTGAGATTATTTTTACAAATCCATCTTGCTCCCCGTAGATAAGCGCTTTTCCAATTGCTTTAAAGGAGAATTTGCCTTTTTTAATCGAATATCCAAGCGCAATTGCCTCTTCTTCTGTATAACCTACACTAGCTATTTCTGGACTAGTATAGATGCATTTAGAAACTGTTTTATAGTCTAGAAGATGTGGCTTTTGCCCGGCAATATGTTCAACGGCAATTATTCCTTCATGTGAGGCTACATGTGCCAGTTGCAATCCTCCAATACAATCGCCAATTGCGTAAATATGCGATTCCTTTGTTTGATAGTATTTATTTGTTTCAATTACGTTATTAGAAACTGCAATTTCTGTATTTTCCAGACCAATTCCTTCTACATTTCCAATACGTCCAACAGATACAAGCAGTTTTTCTCCTTCAAACGTCTGTATATCGCCATTTTTTTCTGCTTGGATAGTTACATTAGATGGATTCTTCTGGACGGTGTCTGCTAAAACCTTGGCACCTGTAACTATCTTGATCCCTTTTTTCTTTAGGATTCTCTGTAATTCTTTACTTATTTCCTTATCTTCTGTTGGCACCAATCGATCACTATATTCTAAAATAGTTACTTTCACATCAAAATCTGAAAGCATGGAAGCCCATTCAACTCCTATTACTCCTCCGCCCACAATAATAATGGATTTAGGAAGATCTTCCATTTGTAATGCTTCCTCCGAACTAATGACAGTCGAACCATCAATCTCTAATCCCGTTAAGGTTTTCGGTCTAGATCCTGTTGCAATGATTACATTTTTCGGAAGCAACATTTCATTTTCTTCTCCATTATTCATTTCAACTGAGATTGTTCCCGGCATCGGTGAAAAAATAGATGGTCCCATTATTCTGCCGTTTCCTTCATAAACATCAATTTTCCCTTTTTTCATTAAATATTGCACACCACTATGCAACTGGCTTATGATGGTTGATTTTCTTTCTTGCACTCGATTAAAGTCCAATCGGATATCTGATGTAATAATCCCAAATTCATCACTTTTTTTCGTTGTCGCATAAACTTCCGCACTTCTTAATAGTGCTTTACTTGGAATGCAACCATTATGTAAACATGTTCCACCTAATTTACCTTTTTCTACCACTGCTGTTTTTAAACCTAATTGGGAGGCACGAATTGCTGCTACATAGCCGCCTGTTCCACCACCTAGAATGACAAGATCATACTCTTTTGCCATTTTTTCACACCCCTTTACTTTCATACTCTTTTACTAATTCTTCCTTGCGTAATACTCGGAGTACTCCCTGTGCCAATGACTGTCGCTCATTTTCGCCTGGATATACCATTATATCTGCAATCCAATTAACACGTTCCAGAATTAATTTTACAAATAAATTACTGTATGCAAGTTCACCTGTTAAGATAATGGCGTCTACTTCCCCTAATAGCACTGTACTTACACTGCCGATTTCCTTAGCGACTTGGTATGCTAGCGCTTCAATAATGTGATAACTTGGATTATCACCCTTTTTTAGTTCTTCTTCTATATCTAGTGATCCTCTACTTGGTTTATCGATATAAGCCATTATCCCTGAATGGTATAGTAATTCTTGCTTCATTTCTTCGTAGCTGAATTTTCCTGAATAACATAAATCAACTAAATCACCATGTGGTAGTGTTCCAGAACGTTCGATACTAAATGGCCCTTCCCCATTCAATCCATTATTAACATCGATTACTCTTCCGTTCGAATGTGCTCCAATTGTAATCCCATCGCCAAGATGTGCAATGATTAATTGAGCATCCTCATACTTTTTGCCAAGCTCCATCGCCGCACGTCTTCCTGTTGCTTTATGATTAAGGGCATGAAATATACTTTTTCTTGTAATTTTCGGATAACCAGAAATCTTAGCGATATCGGCCATTTCATCCACAACAACTGGATCTACTATATAGGAGGGAATCTCGAAATGCTCGCCAATTTCATAAGCGATAAGTGCTCCCAGATTAGAAGGATGTTCTCCTCTTGTTTGTTCAAGCAATTCTTTACGCATAGCAGCATTTACCAAATAGGTTCCGCCATCGATGGGCTTAAGTAAACCGCCTCTTCCACAAACAGCAGCTAATTTCGAAAGGTTGATTCCTTTATTTACTAGAAAAGACAAAATTTCATCTGCTCTAAATTTATATTGGGAAACAACAGAAGGAAATTCCGCTAATTTATCAGAATCATGGGATAAATCGTCTATTATTAGCGGAACCTCGTTTTCATAGAGGGCAATTTCTGTTACTAATGACCTCGGGTTTATTACCAATATGCGAAATTTACTCATTTTAAAAACCTCTTATTAAAAATTAATTTAAGTGATACTTATCCAACTTATAATACAAATTGCGGACAGATAGCCCTAATTTTTTTGCCGTCAACGTTTTATTCCCGTCTAATTTCTTCAAGGTTTTTTCTATAATAACCTTCTCGTATTTTTCGACTAGCTCAGATAGTGTTTGATTATCTTCATCGATTTCCTCATGGCTATCTATTTTTGATTCTGCACTCGTTTTCGAAAGAATAAGATGCTCCGCTTTAAGCACAGTATCTTCTTCTTTTGCTCTTATTACAGCTAGTTGTAAGATTGCCTTTAATTCGTGGACATTAGTAGAGTAAGAATAAGCTTCTAATGCTTTTTGGGCATCTAATTCAATCTCTTTTATCCACCTTCCGCTTTCTTTATTTAGTTCTAAAAGAAAATGCTTTGCTAATGGATAAATATCCTCCTTACGCTCGCTTAAAGGAGGTAAGTATATATGCGATTTCATTAGCTCGTCATAGAGTTCTTCTAAAAACATTCCTGCCATTAATGCTTTTTCTAGTTTGATAGGAGATGAAACAATAAGGCGAAGGGACGATTGTTTCTCTTCCTTCCCATCCTTTTTCATCATTTCTAGAAGCGAAGTTTGCTCCTCCATCGACAAACAAGTAACATTTTCTAAGTAAACCGTCCCTTTAGCGTTACCGTTATTTTTACTTAAAAGTTCCATTAATTGTTCTCTGTTTCTCTTTGGATGTATACATTTAAACAAATGAAACTTATTTTCACTCCAATTGTGAATAGTATTAGCAAGCATAAACTTTCCAGTGCCTTCTTCCCCTCTAATAAATAGCACACGTTTGCTTGCTCCTATTAGCTTGGCCTGCTCAAGTGCAAATTTCATAGAAGATGATCGATAAATAAAGTCCTCAAATTGGTAACTTTGCTCTAGCCTGCGTATAATCGTTTTAGTTTGTTGAAGTTCCCTTTTTAACTGAACTATTTCCGTATTATTGTTGATGCTTTGCAGACAGCCTTTTAAGATTCCATCTACGATAATTGGTGTACTTTTTATGATAAGACTGTAAGAGTCCGTATTTATCGAAATTTCCGCATCCCGTCTTGTTCGGAAGACTTCTTCTCTATTCTTGATAATTAAGTTGCGTGCTTTTTTCTGATTAAGTACCGAAAGCAACTCTTCATATGACGGATTTTGCATGATGATATGACCAAGATCATCGACTACTGCAAATGCTTCTGCATTTTTTTGCAAAATCAATGTAAGCAATACTCGGATGCTGTTATCATCAAACCATTCTCTTTTTTGATTGGCTTCTTGTAATACCGCCAATGCACCTATAACTTGATTTCCCTCGTTTTTTAGCGGATAACGAGAAATTAAAAGATTATCCTTATCAGATATAGCAAATATTTTCTGTTCTTCTTTTCTTTTAGTATGTAATACTCTCATCATCCCACTAGTAGGAATAATCGATAAAATATGGTGATCTATTTGAAGATGATAGTGTCCCTTTATCATTCTTTCTGCACTTTTGTTGAAATAACAGATGACTCCGCGATTATCCACTAGAATAATCCCTTCCTTCATCTCATCAAATAGGGCATAAGAGGTTGTCTGTATAGTTCGATCAATCATTAGCACACTTCCTATCTGTTCATCCGTGCAATTTATTTCATAACTATACTATACCTATCTCTCTGTTATTATGCAATTTTTTTCCCGTTTTCTTTTATTTCTGAAAAAAAGATTTATTTGAATATACTATTGGTTGCAATTTTGTGGAGAAATGAGTTGGTGAGGGAGATAACCTAATAGTCGTTATTGAGGGATTGTTTAGGCTATTATCTAAAATAAAAAAAGGCTCTCCTCCCTCTCTCTAACAAATTGAAGATAGGTTGGAAAACCATCATTCTTTAAGGCAACGTTAATACTTCACGTGCAAGAATTGGCTCATCTGTTATTATTGCTGAGATTCCTTCATTTATTAGTGCTCTCATCGCTTTAGGACTATTCACTGTATATGCTCTAACTTTGATATTTTTCTCTATTGAGGATTGTATTATCTCTTGGTTAATCCGTTTGTAATTAGGATGAAACCCTTTGGCACCTATAGCATTTGCATATATCCAAGGCTGATATATTCCATCTGACAACAAAGGGGCTGTTTCAATTTCAGGTGCAATTCGATAACTATGTACGAGGCTATAATGATTAAACGAGGAAAAGATAATCCGTTTTTCAAAACCATATTTACGAATAAGCTCAATTGTTTTTTCTTCCATCCCTTTATATGGGATCTTATTATTTTTCATTTCAATATTACAAGTTATCGTATTGTCTTGCATCCAATCGAATAACTCAATTAATGTGGGAATAGCTTCTTTTCCAATATGCTTGAATCGATGTCCTGCATTTAATGATCGTAAACCTTTATAACTTAATTCTTGCACATATCCTAATCCATTTGTTGTTCGATCAACTTTTTCGTCATGAATAATAACAACTTCCCCATCTTTTGTCATTTGAATATCAATTTCGATTCCATCAGCCTTTGCTTTTTCAGCTTCTTCAAAAGCTTTCATGGTATTCTCTGGATATTGGGAAGAATAGCCTCGGTGTGCAAATATTTTCGTCATGAAATCACTTCCTTATGTAGAACTCTTTCGCTACTGCTTTATAAATGATGAAAAAAACAGGCTCTAACATAAGTCAGAGCCTGTATCGGTTTTTGTTAAATTAGTTTTTTACTACGTTAGCAGCTTGAGGTCCGCGTTGACCTTCTTCTATGTCAAAAGAAACTTCTTGACCTTCATCTAATGTTTTGAAACCTTCTGTTTGAATAGCGCTGAAATGTACGAATACATCTTGTCCTTCAGCTGTTTCGATGAAACCAAATCCTTTTTCTGCGTTAAACCATTTTACTTTACCTGTAGCCATTTCTTGTTTCCTCCTATGTGCTTTATGCACAAATGTATTACTATCCTTGCTCGTAGTAAAAAATAAAGAAATATGTAAATCTCAACTATTTTCTAGAGAACAAAAATAAGTCTTCTTTATAGTAACAGGTTAATCAACAGAAAGCAAATCTTCCGATAATAATTTTTCAATTTTTTAAAACAAATTCCTTTTTATGGTTTTTAATTCCTAACAATTTTATCAATTTCACCCTTTATAACTTAGTCATTAGCAATTAGATGAGCAGACAGAAAAATTAATGGAGGAAGAAATAGGTGTCATTTTATTTAACCGAAACAAAAAGAAAAAAGTTACCCTGACTCCTGAAGGAGAGTTGTTTTTAGAAAAGGCAAAAAGACTGATACATGGAATGGAAGAAGCCATTTTGAAAATTAAGGAGTATAGCGGCGAAATAAGTGGAACACTTTCGGTGGGATCTACCATATATTGCGCACCTACTTTACTTTCTACTTTGAATATATTTCGGAAACAATTTTGGAGAGCAGAAAGATACTTGCCAGCTTCAACAAGAGAATTTCTAAAATTGTTTTAACGTTTAAAAATACTTTATTAAGCTTTAAATTCTAAATAAAGTAATCGACAATAAGTAGCTTATTTCAGACTGTAGACAACCTCTATAAATGAGAGGTTTTGTATGCAGTCTTTTTGAGATTGTCAATATCTCCTGTTCCACTTTTAAATAGGACTAAGACCAGCTTTTGACTCTCTTTTAAGATGCTACAGTTTTACTTTGACAGAAAAAAATAAATCATCTGCATGAAATTCTAGTTCTGCTAATTCACTCTATTCAGCTTCATCTCCAACAAAAACAAAACCCAACAAATCAAAATGATTTATTGGGTGAGAAGGTAAAAATTTATTGGTTTTCATCCAAAGAAAAAGTTTATTTTATGAGAATTGGTTGGATTAGCATTAAGTACAAGCCCTTGTTCCTAACCCTCTCAAGAAGCCTTATGTTCCAGCCTTAACTTATCTGCCACAATCGCGATAAATTCAGAGTTGGTTGGTTTTGCTTTAGACATGCTGACAGTGTAGCCGAATAAGGATGAGATGGAATCGATATTGCCTCTGCTCCAAGCAACTTCAATCGCATGACGAATTGCACGCTCCACACGGCTTGCAGTTGTATTAAATTTTTTAGCGATATCTGGATAGAGTACTTTTGTAATCGATCCTAATAGTTCTATGTCATTATAGACCATCGAAATGGCTTCCCTTAAATAAAGATAGCCTTTAATATGGGCTGGTACACCAATCTCGTGAATAATACTTGTAATGCTAGCATCTAAATTCTTTGTTTTTGGTTCCTGTTGCGTTTTAAAGGAAGAAGAAGATTTTCGCACAAATCCAGTTGTTTTGCCGCTAACTTGGCGAATATGACCTGCCAAATAATCCATATCAAACGGTTTTAAAATAAAGTAAGATGCTCCTAATTCAACAGCCTTTTTCGTGACATCCTCTTGTCCAAAAGCTGTTAGCATAATGACATTAGGCATTTTTTTATTCATTTGGCGCATTCTTTCTAATACAGCTAAGCCATCGAGATGAGGCATAATGATATCGAGAACCATCACATCTGGTTCTAGTTGTTCGATCAATTCCAGACACTCTTGGCCATTATGCGCAACACCGATTACTTCCATATCATCTTGAGTATCTATATACTCTTCCAATAAACCTACTAGTTCACGATTATCATCAACAATACAAACTTTTATTTTCTTCAACAGTTGTTTCCTCCCTTAGGTCCAAATGTCTCTAATTTTATCTATATTTTTTATTCTAAAGGACATTTTCGACAAAGCAACCAAAAATCCTTTGATTTTATAAAAAAAACTTAAAAAATAGGGAAAACCCCATTATTTCTCTCATTTTCTCATGTTTTCGACCGAATTCGATACATTTCATCATTTTGTCGAAAAATCTTTATATCAATATTATACCCCACTTCTTTGCATAGAAAAAGAATACTTCTACATTAACTTCTTTTTACCTAAACACTTCTTTTTTTGGAAGAAAAAATTATGACTTTTTTATGAATATATTCTTGTTGAGTTGTTACTTTAACGGTATTATTAAAGTTGGACAAAAAAGGATTACTTTTTTGGGCCAACTTATCTGTTATTTTCAGATAAAAGTTTAGCACAATGGTAAAAGTACTTGTGCTTTTTAATTTGCTCAATGATAGAAAGGATTTTTATATGGAGAATGCAACGAATGAAGTAAAACCTACTTTTAAAATACTATGGAAGCTAACAAGACCGCATACGTTAACTGCTTCCTTTGTACCTGTTTCCATTGGTACGGTTTTATCTTTCCCTCACGCCTCAACAAAATGGGGTTTATTTTTTGCCATGATGTTCGCTTGTTTGATTATTCAAATAGCAACCAATTTATTCAATGAGTACTATGATTATGTAAGAGGCATTGATACTGCTGAGTCAGTAGGAATTGGTGGAGCCATTGTACATCATGGAATGAAACCAAAATTAGTTTTAAATATGGCAATTAGCCTATATGTTATTGCATTACTTTTGGGTATTTATATTTGTTCCCATACTAGTTGGTGGATTGCTTTAGTCGGCTTACTTGGCATGGCAATTGGTTATTTGTACACTGGAGGGCCACTCCCAATTGCTTATACCCCATTTGGCGAGGTCTTTTCTGGTATTTGTATGGGATGTATCTTTATCCTTATTTCATTCTATATCCAGGCTGGTGAAATCAATCAAGAAAGTATGATGATTTCTGTACCAATCGCAATTCTCATTGGTGCAATTAATTTATCAAATAATATTAGAGATATCGAAGAGGATACTTTAGGTGGAAGAAAAACAATTGCTATCCTAATCGGTTTTAATAAGGCAGTCAATCTGCTTGCGGCATTATTTATTCTATCCTATTTATGGGTTGTTATCTTTGTTGCTTTCGGTATTTTTAGTCCGTGGCTATTAATAGTATTACTAAGCTTTAAGAAGCCGCTTGAAGCAATTAAAGGCTTTAGAGGTGATAAAAGCCAAACACCGATAGCTATGAAAAACACAGGATTGACGAATACAATGTTCGGATTGTTTATTACTGTTGGTTATTTATTAGATTTCATTATGCAAAATATGTAAATTCAAAAAGTATCATGGAAAAGATGAATAAAAATCCTTTTCATGATACTTTTTGTTTTTGCTGTTGGCCATTTTTTTCTATGACGCTTTTTGACCTTTTTCGTATATATCAATTCCTGCTTCATTTAACATCCATTCAATATGAACTCCATAGCCGCTAGTTGGATCATTTACAAAGACGTGGGTAACTGCTCCAATTACTTTTCCATCTTGGATAATTGGACTACCACTCATACCTTGGACAATCCCACCTGTTTTACTTAATAATTCTTTATCTGTTACTTTAATAACTAATCCTTTTGTAGCAGGATATTTTTGTGGTACAGAGCTTACTACTTCGATATCAAAAAGCTTCACCTGATCATTATCTACGACCGTTAGTATTTGTGCTGGTCCTTCTTTTACTTGGTCTGATAATGTAATCGGCATTGGCTCGTCCATGATTCCATTTTTAATGTCTTTATTTAGTTCCCCAAATATTCCAAAAGGACTATTTGTTTTAATGTCCCCGATTACTTCTTTATCTTCTGAAAATCTTGCTAATTTTTCACCAGGATTGCCATTGCTGCCTTTTTCAATACTTGTTACAGTAGAACGCAGTACTTCTCCATCATCCACAACTATTGGTTTTTTTGTATCCATATCTGATATTACATGACCTAAAGCCCCATATTTCATGGAATCAGGGTGATAAAAAGTCATTGTTCCTATCCCTGCTGCTGAATCTCTTATATAAAGCCCTAATTTAAATGTGTTGTCCCCTTTTTCTTTAAGCGGCATTAACTTGGTTTTAAATTCTTTCTTCTCTCTTTTAACTGTTAAATCTAATGGTTTATTTTCTTCGCCTGCTTTTTGAACAAATGGTGCAACATCTGCCATTTTTTCGATTTTCTGTCCATTTATTTCAACAATCATATCGCCAACTTTGATCCCAGCTTTTTCGCCAGGCGATTGTTTTGCTTCTTCTGTATTAACTTGGTGATGCCCAACCACCAGTACGCCAACTGTATTTAATTTTACCCCAATGGATTGACCACCAGGAATGACTTTAAAGTCTTTTAGAACATTCACATCCACTTTTTTTATCGGAAAACCCGCTAGCTCAAGCATCATCTCTTCTTTCCCACTTACTTTTCCTTGCAAAGAAAGTTTGCCTTTTTCCTGGCTTAATGCAACAACCGAATCTTCGTCTGCTACATTTGCTGTCACAGGAATCGCCTCACTATTGTTGATTTCCATCGATTGCCCCTCAAACAATGTAATGCTTTTTGGGATATGAAGATATTCTTGAAATGATTGATTACATACTAAAGATATTAATGAAACAAGGAGAATCCCACCAATTATTTTTCTAAGGATATCACTTTTCAATTCTCTTCACTCTCCTCGCTTCTTTTCACCACGACTTCTCCCGGCTACATTTATAACTTTGCCTGTATGAGTCTCATTTATAACTGTTAAAAATTTTAAATACCTACCCATATTGGATAACTTTGTAAATTTCATCAACATTAACTGCATTAGACAATTTCTTAAAAAGAATAAAATAAAACCTCTGCACATATACAGAGGTTTTACGTGTCTATACTTTATTCTTGGCTTTTTGCGCTAATTTTAACAGTTCTTTTGCATGTTTTTTTGTTAATTCGGTAATTTCTGCTCCAGAAATCATTCGTCCTATCTCTTTTATCTTATCTTGCTGAACCAGTGGGGTAACAGATGTAGAGGTTCTACCGTCTTCTATTTTTTTCGCAATAAATAAATGAGTATCTGCCATTGCAGCTACTTGAGGCAAGTGGGAAATGCATAATACTTGCGAATCGACTGAAACATGATGAATTTTTTCGGCAATCGCTTGAGCTACCCTTCCACTTACACCAGTATCTACTTCATCAAATATTATAGAAGTGACGCCTTGATGCTTGGAGAAAATGCTCTTTAGTGCAAGCATCATTCTCGATAGCTCTCCACCAGAAACGATTTTCGATAATGGCTTAAGAGGTTCACCAGGATTTGTGGAAATATAAAATTCTACCTCATCTATTCCTTTTTTCGTGACATTATTTTCATTAGCATTTATTCTTACTTCAAAAACTGTTTTTTCCATGTATAGCTCTTTTAGTTCTTGATGAATACTATTTGTTAGACGCTCTGCCGCTTTTCTTCTTAAAACATGCAGTTCCTTTGCTTCTACTAATAAATCTTTTTTTAGGGAAGCTAATTCGCGCTCTAATAAATCAATATGTGTCTCTTTATTTTGTAAGGTTTCTAGTTCTTCTTCAATTTTAGCAGCATACTCTAAAATCTCCGATACCGTTTTGCCATATTTCCGCTTTAATGTATTAATTTCATTTAACCTTGTTTCAATTTCATTTAATCTTTCTGGGTCATATTCTAAATAATCTAAAGTACTCCGCATCTGTCTTGCAATATCTTCTAAAATATAATAACTATTGGAAACAGATTCAGCCATATCTTTATATTCAGTATCTAAGCTTGCAGCTTCCTCCATATTTCCCATTACTTCCCCAAGCCAATCCAAGCCCTTTTGTTCCCCTCTAAGAGCTGTATAGCCTGTTTGAATGCTATCATATATTTTTTCAAAATTACTTAACTTCTTTTTTTCTTCCAACAATTCTTCATCTTCATTTAATTTCAAATGAGCACTTTCAATTTCATTAAACTGAAATTGCAGTAAATCAAGCCTTTGTGCCATTTGCTGCTCATTTTCTGTTAAGTTCATTAATTTTTTTTGCGTTTGTGTATAAGAACGATAGATTTCTTCATATTCTTCCAAAACAGGAGCCAATTCTCCCATTGCAAAAGTATCCAATAATTGTAAATGTTTCGTTTCGTCCATTAATTCCTGATGTTCATGCTGTCCATGTATATCAATCAGTGTGGACCCTATTTCTCGTAAAACAGAAATCGTAATTAGTTTTCCATTTATTCGACAAACACTTTTACCAGATAGCGCAATATCTCTTCTTAATACAATTGTACCTTCATCTATATCAATTCCAAATTCATTCATTTTTCGAAAACATGGATGACCATCTTCTATATAAAATAATCCTTCAATTTCTGCCTTCTCTTCTCCATGTCGAACAAATTCGGCAGAACCACGGCCACCAACTAACAAATTAATTGCATCAATGATAATGGATTTCCCTGCACCTGTCTCACCAGTTAGTACAGTAAGTCCTTT